>JGI1684J13235_1000039_pt1 | contig 44753 bp, 45 predicted proteins | sample PonA232FremontCA_2_FD_13235 | JGI IMG/M metagenome (IMG submission 13235) | reverse complement strand
CCAGCTGCAGAAGCGGGATTACAACAATATGATATAATTAAAGAAATTGATGAAAAACCAATTAAAAATATAGATGAAATTTCAAATATTATTGATAATAATGGTATTGGGGAAACAATTATGATTAAAATAATTAGAGATGGTAGTTCGGAAATATTATTTGCTGAAATTGGTAAAAAGCCAGCCGATTTAGCAAATGAATTTTAAGGACAAAAGTTATTAAAATTTATTCAGACAACAAGATACTTTTTTAAAACAGATTAGGGTTCTGGATAAGTAATTCAAACTTATTCAGAACCCTTTTCTCTTATTATATATAGTTGTTTTCTTACCTTCAAAATTTATTTTAGTATTATAGATGTTTTTGTGTTTTTTTAAACTATCCTCTGAGCAAAATATCTTAAAGCTTGATAAATGGCCATTTTGGAAGGTGTTTTCTTTTCGCTCTTATCCATCTTATATAATTTTAAAGCTGAATATAGACTTGTAAAATAATGAGGATCCCACTTTGGATTATAGTAGGTTGTATATAATCGAAACATCCAGTCTACTGCAGCTGTATAATCATCTTCTAATAATTTAAAATAAATTGGTAAAGAAGCATCTAAAGCGTTGAGGGAAAAGATATTTTCAAAATCAAGGAAATTTTCTGGTAGGTCCATTTCTTTTTGCATATTTAAAACTTTTTCTTTCTGCTTTTCATCTACATTTTTAGTTCCAATCCAATTATTAAAATTATGATATGGAATGTAATCACCGTTAATTTCATCTTTTTCCCATAATAAATATATAGTCAGAGTAATCATATGATGAAGATTAACTATACCTTCACCTGACGAACAAATCTCCATTAAATTTGAAACATTACTAAAACTATCCTTATCATATTGGATATGTACTTCACCATCATAATCAAAACGAGATAAATATAAAATATAACTAAATAAAGAGTTAGTATCATGACGAGAATTTTCAACCATGAGATCTCTTAAGACAGGATAAAAACAAGAAAAACTATGTCCTAAAGATTCTGATAAAGACTCGGTTCCAAGTGAAAGTAAATTGTTTCTTAATGCTTCCGGCTTATATTTTAAGAGTCCTAGACTATAATAATAAGCATTATGAGAATTACCATTATCCAATTCTTTTACCATCTTTTTAATAGTATTTTGATCTGCTGCTTCTTCCATATATCCAAGCCTATAAGCTTCAACTTTCACAAAGTGTCTTTCTGTCATATTTAATGACAAAAGATTAATAAGTTCTTTTTCTGTCTCCTTAGTGAAAAAACCTTTAATAGATAATTCCCTTAAAAACAATGCCATCTTTATAAAATGAAAGTTGCCGTACGATAAATTTGCTTCCATTAACATAATTGAAGCAAATTCATCAACAAAATTGGTTAAATTTATATCCTTTTCTTTAAGATTTGAAATAATATTTTTTACCTCTTCTTTGTCATTCCCAATAATTGCTTCCCCTAATTTTGAATACATGATGTCTCCCCCTTACTAATATATTTCATCTTTACAAATACATTATAACAAATTCCCCATATAATAGTAAGTTATTTGACTGAATATATACTTTTAATATTATAAAATTAATCTAAATATAAGATAAATAATATAAATTCTCGAGGTGATTAAAATGAAAAATATTCAAATAATAGAAAGTAAAGAAATGGGAGAAGGTCAAGGCGCCACAGTAAAAAGGTTATTCCCATCTAGGAATTATCCAAAACATCACGATCCCTTTGTACTCATGGATGAATTTTTTGTTGAAAGTCCAGCTAGTTTTCCCAAACATGAACACCGAGGTTTTGAAGCTATAACTTATATGTTAGAAGGATCATTTGTTCACGAAGATAATTTAGGAAATAAAAGTGAGTTAAGTACTGGAGGACTTCAAACCTTTAATGCTGGGAAAAGTATTATTCACTCTGAAAAACCTGGTAAAACAGGTTACAGTCATGGAATTCAACTTTGGGTTAATTTACCTAAAAATATGAAAAATTCTGATCCAACTTATCAACAATTGAAAGAAAATAAAATTATAAAAGATGATGAAGAAATTAATATTAGAAAGGTATTAGGGAAAAATATATCGATTGATTTGAATACTGAAGTAGAATACCTGGATATTGAACTTAATAAAGATTATAAATATGAACAAAAAATAAATAAAAACCATCAAGGTTTAATATATATGGTCCAAGGATCTATTAAAATAAATAATAATAATTTAAATGAAAGTAATGCATTTCTCTTTGAAGAAATTGAGAAAGTAATTATTGAATCTAAAGAAAAATCTAGATTTCTTCTTATAACCGGTAAACCATTGAATCAAGAAATTAATATAAAAGGTTCTTTTGTAGAATAATATTAAGGAGGCCGAAGTTTAAACTTCGGCCTCTCTTTTTCCTTTTTCATTGATAATATATTCAATTAAATATCCAATAATAATTAATGATATTAAAGTAAATACTAATCTCAGCATTGCAAATTTAAAGCCTAGAAAATTTATTTCAACCCCTACTTGTGGGATTTTTGAAGAGGCCCAAACTCCCAAAAAGATCATTACATTACTTATCCGTGCTTTTTTTCTTAATAATTCTGCCGCTATGGGAAATGCAATATATACAGGGCCAGTTGGTAAAGTACCCATAATAATCGATAATATAATACCTTTAATACCAGACTCTTCACCAAGATATTTGTTAATTAATGATTTTGGTATCCAAACATCTGCTAAACCCATTAAGACTATAACAGCAGGAAATATGGCTATCATTTCGATTCCATAATTAGCAGAAATATCTAAACCAGCTGTAATTTTAGTGGGGAAAAAATAATAAAGACTAAAAAGTATTACTATAATAACCATTAAATACTTTGCTAATTTTATCAAACCATTTTTGATTTTATTTTCAATTTTAATATTTTGTGTCTCCATTACATTAACACCCCAATAATAAGTGAAATAATAATTGCAAATATGAAAGCAAATACATTTCTTAATATAGTTAATTTTTTACCTAGTTCTTTTAATTCAATAGGTAATGTAACAAACCCCACCATAGTTAAGGTAGTTATAAAGGCAGCAATAGGTGTATAAGAAGCACCAGCTTCTACTAATGAACCTGCCAGTGGTAACGCTACTAAACTCGGGATTAAAGTTATTGCACCAAAAATGGCTGCAGCTACTACTTGAAGTATATTATCATTAGATCCAAGATAGCTTTTAATTAACTCAGGGGGAATAAACCCAAATATTAATCCTATCAATACGATTATAACAATCATCATTGGTAATAGATTTAAAAACTTAATAATTGATTTAACAAAAGCTTTTTTAGCCTTTTCTTTATCTTTTATGATCGTATAGATAAATAATAAAATTGTTGATATATTAATAATCCAAGCTACCATTTAATAATCACCTTCTAGATATTTAAATAATTCTTTCTTGATTTCTTGTAATTTATCATTTAAAGAATACTTAAAATTACTGTTTTTCCATTTTAAAACCGTTATTCTTATACTCCCCATATATAATGATGCAAACGCCTCAGGATTCACCTTGTTTTTAATTAAATTTTGTTTAATACCCTTTTTAATTAAATTATTTATTTCATTTTCTCTTTCCTTTTGATGGTTGATAAATTTTTCCTTTATTGTGGGATATTCTCTAAACATATCATCCTGAAAACTAATAATTGATAGATAAGGATTATTTTCAAAAAATACTATTTGTTTATCAATAAACTTTTTTAATGTTTCTACAGGATTATCTTTATCATCGAAATATAATGAACAACCCTCAGAAAAAACTAAATCTGTTAATTGATCAATAATATCTTCTTTACCATCAAAATGACGATAAATCGCTGCTTCAGAAATATTCATTCTATTCGCTATATTCCTTATAGTCAATTTATAAAACCCTTTTTCATAGATTATTTTTTTGGTTATCTCTATAACCTCTTTTTTTCTTTCAGCTGTCGTTTTCCTCGGCATAATTATCCTCCTTATACAATATATAATAATTTATTATATATGTTAGTTATCGTTAACTAATATTAGATTAACATATTATTAGCCTAAAATCAATTACAATTGAAAAACCGCCCTATAATAATTAAATTATAGAGCGGTTAAAGATTATATATTTTACTATTAATATTTAAATCTTCTCCGGAAACCAATGCCTTGTTTTATTAGCTATAGCTACTAACCCTAACATTACTGGGACTTCAACTAATACTCCAACAACAGTGGCTAATGCAGCACCTGAACTTATACCAAACACAGATATTGCAGTTGCAACTGCTAATTCAAAAAAGTTGCTTGCACCAATCATTGCAGCCGGAGCTGCTACAGAATGTTCAACCTTCCATATCTTTGCCCAACTGTAAGCTATTGTAAAAATAAAGAAAGTTTGTATGATTAAAGGTACAGCAATTAAGACTATGTGGAATGGATTATTTACAATTACATCACCTTGAAATGAGAATAATATAATCAAAGTTAATAATAATCCTATTATAGTTACATTATCTAATTTTTTTAAAAAAACATTTTCAAGCCAATCTTTTCCTTTTTTCTTTAAAATATATTTTCTAGAAACATATCCCATGGCCAGTGGAACGACCACATATAAAATTACAGAAAGTAATACAGTATTCCATGGAACACTTAACTGACCTAAACCCAAAAGAAACATTACTATAGGTGCATAAGCAAAAACCAAAACAACATCATTAATTGATACCTGAATAAGTGTATAAGCAGGATCTCCATCAGTCAAATAACTCCATACAAAAACCATTGCAGTACAGGGAGCAGCACCTAACAATATGGCCCCTGCGACATACTGTTGACTCAAGGCATCTGAGATAAAAGGTTGAAATATAACCCTTAGAAATAACCAGGAGAAAAAGAACATAGTAAATGGTTTTATAATCCAATTTGTTACTAATGTTATAGTTAAACCCTTCGGCCTTTTACTAGCTTCCTTAATACTACTAAAATCAATTTCAACCATCATAGGATAAATCATAAACCAAATTAATATTGCAACAGGAATTGAAACTTGAGCATATTCCCATTGACTCAAAGTGTTTGGAACAGTCGGCCATAATCTCCCAATAATAACACCAGCAACTATACAAATTCCGACCCATACAGTTAAATATTTTTCGAAAAAACCTATATTTTTAGTTTTATCTTCCACTTTAATTTCTTCTTTTTGCATCATATAGCCCTCCATGTATTGTAATTTTTATGTTAGATCCGCACAGGACATCTCACTATTTAAATACTTATTTAATTTTTCATTATCTCTCTTAATTAATTCTATATTTTGCAATTCGTTTTCAATAATTTCTTTCAAAAATTTATGCTCATCTAAAAGTTTTACATTTATTTGATAATAAACCCATTGGGCTTTTCTTTTACCGTAAATAATTTCTGCTTCTTTTAGTTTTGTCAAATGACGAGAAGCATTAGACTGTTTTACATTCATAATATATTCTAATTCACATACACATAAGTCTTGTTGATTAATTAAATTAAGAATCCTTATCCGATTTTGATGTGATAACGCTTTTATAATTTTTATTAGTTCCATAAACTCACCTTCCATATGATTATAATCGATTATACTCATATAATATATTAAAAAAATATTGAAGTCAAATATATTTATAATTATTTTAAACTTGTGTAAATAACTTCTACTTTAATTATTTTATGTTTATATATTATTATAAAGGGTTCCACTTTTATATGGAACCCATTATAATTTGAAATCACTATTTTTGATCAATTACATTTTTACTAACTCAACCCTACGATTTTTTGCCCTTCCATTTTCAGTTTTATTACTTTCCTTAGGAGCCAATGGTCCTACACCGGCTGGTTCAAGACGATTTCTATTAATATTGTATTCCTTAACAAGTTTATCCACTAAAGCTTCTGCTCTTCTTTGGGAAAGATCCATATTATAATCAAAATTTCCAGTACTATCAGTATGTCCTACAACATAGAGTTTTAAATTAGTATTATTTTTCAATACCTTAGCAATTTCTTCAACTGTGGGTTTTGATTCAGATTTAATTTTAGCACTGTCTGTGTCAAAATATACTCCATAGATACTAACTTTTCCTGTACTTTCAATATCCTGTATTATACTTCCGGCAGTTACAAGACCAGTTTCCATTTCTTTTTCTTCCACTACCACCTGATAAACAGCAGGACGCTGTTCACCCCAATTACCACCATTTATACCGTGATCTGCTACATAAAGGGATAAATATAGATCACCTTCCGACCGTTCAAGCTTTGCTGTTAAATAGGATTGATCACCAGTATCATAATGGACTCCNACTCCGTTGAAGTTGTTTCTTGGGCAGGAATCCCAGTTTATCTCTGAATATAAACGATTTGAAAGTTTATGGCTAATATCATTAGTCTGTTTTCGTATTATCTCAAAACCAGCATTCTCTAAGGCAGTTTCATAATTTCTAAATACTTCTAATACTGAATGCCCATTAGGAATTACATAAAAGTTTCTAGTGATTTCCCCTTCCACCCTTAGGTCTTTTCCACTATCTTTTAAAAGACTATAAGGAAAAACAAATTCATCATAATTAATATATTTATAAAATCTTAGGTATGAACCTTTATATCTTGAGATCACAGGATGATTACTACTATTTGGTACATCTTTTGTTTCTGCTTTAATAGGGAATAATGCTTCTTCATTCTCTTTTTCTTCTTTTTTAAAATTACTATTTGCTGTTACAAGACCTGTTTCCATTTCTTTTTCTTCCACTACTACCTGATAAACCGCAGGTCGTTCTTCTCCCCAACTACCACCATGGATAACATGGTCTGCTACATAAAGAGATAGATAAACATCTCCTTTAGGTCTTTTCAGTTTGGCTGCTAGATATGATTGATCTCCTGTATCATAATGGACTCCAACTCCGTTGAAATTATTTCCTCGGCAAGAATCCCAGTTTATTTTCGAATATAAACTATTTGAAAGACTATGGGAAATATCTCTCGTCTGTTTTCGTATTATCTCAAACCCAGCCTCCTCTAAAGCTATTTCATAATTTCTAAATACTTCTAATACTGAATGACCGTCTGGTATAACATAAAAGTATTGATAAACTTCACCCTCTATGCTTGTATCTTCAACCAAAATATCTTCTTTATCTTCTGGTTCTTTTAAATTATTAATCGGCAAGATATATTTATCATAATTTTTATGTTGGAAATATCTTATATAAGAACCATCAAATCGAGAAATTAAGGAATGGTCCCTGCTATTTGGCACATCATTGGTTTTAGCATCTTCAGAAAAAGCATAAATTGCTAATGAAAAAACACAGATGAACAGAATAACCAACAAACCAATAAAAATTATTTTATGATTTTTAAACATTAAAATACCCCCACAATTAATTTTATAATATATAAAACTTTTAAAAATAAATACTACTACAAAAGACAAAGACCACCCTAATGAATTAGTGGGCGGTCTAGTAATAAACTATCACTATATTTATTATTCGAATTATTATGATTATTTTAAATTATTAATGGAACTTTATATCATTGACTTTAAATTTAACTTCTTGGTCCTCTTTAGAAGATTTATGACTTAAACTTAATACAAATGACATCTCATTATATTTTGCTACCTTTATAGTACCATATTCAATTTCATATTCAGGAATATTTTCTACTTCAACTGTAGTAACATCAATCTCTTTGCCACCAAATGTTTCACGTGAATGACTAACATCTCCCATTTTCTTAAATTCTTCTAAATCATACTCTGACAAACTATAGAAAGGAGAAAAAATAGCACTAAGTAATCTATCTCCCATTACACCAGCCATTTGTTCAGGAATAACTTCACCATCGATTTCCATCTTCTTTATATCAGTTCCATCAAACCAAAACAACATATCAGAAGTCATTTCTTCAGTTAAACTATCTGTCATATTAAAAGAAATTTTATCTGTCTCTACATTACCAACTTTTTCTTTACCTAAATAATCATATTCAATAGTTGAATCTTGAACTTTCTGACCACTTCTAATAACTACCAAATCATAATTCATATAACTAAAATTTTTTACTAATTCTTCTACATCAGATGGTAATTGTAGGTTTTCAAAAACTGTCTCATCATTTTGTGCACCGGTAACGCTCGCACTCATTACTAAAATTAGACTAATAAAAATGACCAAAAGTAAACTCTTTTTAATAAAAATATTTATCATCTCCCCATTAATATTTTTGGATATTATCTACTGGGAAATTGATTTGTTATCAAAAACTTATATTTATGTATATTTTTTATTATTATGTATAGGGTAGAAATGTCCTTTATTTATTCTAAATTCATTTTTAGATCAAAATTTATACCTATTAAATAACAAAAACCGGGGATAATATCCCCGGAATGATAATGAATTTAAGATCTCAACATTACTATTTTTTAAAATAATATTAATTATATTTTATGATTTTACAAAAATTAATATTATTTTCCAAATAAAAAAGCCCTTTAATTAAAAAGGACTTAAATGTTTTATAATATGGCGGGAACGTGTGGGAATCGAACCCACCAAAGGCCGGTCTGCCGACCTCCCATTGGATTTGAAGTCCAAGGTGTCCACCATGGACACAGCCGCTCCCTTGTTTTTCATAAAATTAATTATACAACATTTAATAGAAGTTGTAAATTAATTTACTAAAATTCTTTTTTCACCTTTTCTTTTAGTAATATTATTTTGATCAAAATATTCAAGTAATGCCAACGTATATTTTCTACTGCTATCCAATAAGTCTCTAAATTCTGCTAAAGTAATTTCTTGATTTTTTTCTAAATAATCCACTAATAAATCTTTAGCTTCTTTTACAGCAGAAGAAAGAAAAAATAAATCTTCTTTAATATGAACAATTGTTCCTTTCTCTATTAAATAATTAAATATTTCTTCCTTTTTGTCATCATTTTCAACTACTTCTTCGATTTGAGGTGGCATAAAAATATTATTTTCAAATTCCTGTAAAATTTCTTCTTTTAATTTTTCTTCTTTTTTATTTAGATTAATTTCATGGCTAACTAACTTAACAAATGAATCTTTAATTTTAATTTTTTGTTTATTTTCTAATTCTTGAAGTAATTGATTAAATTCAATATTATCTAATTTTATACTTATTTTAGTTCTTAGTTCTTCTTTTGACATACCTGTTTTAAGTCTATTATCATTATGGAATTCTCCTAATTTATTGATTATCTCTTCTTCTATTTTTGTATAATTTTCATTATGAAGCCACGTCTTACTACTACCTTTATCAAAATATTTAACTTTTACCTCATTATTTAATGTATTTAAAATATCATTTATCTTTTCTTTTCTTAAACTACTCTTTTTTATTAAATAACTAGTAGTTATTGTATTTTGTTTATTCAAATTCATTATAAATTCAATTCTACCTTTATCATCTAGTTTTTCTTTCTTATTCAATTCTTCGTTTATTTTATCATTAAAACGCTTTCTTTTATTAGGATGAGTGTCTAAAATATTACCTCCACCAATAGTCGTCATAGGAGAATATCGTCTAATTACATAATTTTCATTATACCGAGCTACAACTTCTTCCTCTAACCTATATTGAACTAATCCACTCTCGCCAGGTAATAGTTCTTCTTTATCTAAAAGATAAACCCTACCAATAACTTCTTTAGCTCCAATGTGAAATCTTATGCGATCTCCATGTTCAACTATCAAAGGAGCATTTTTTAAAACGGTTAATCTTCCATCTAAAAATTTTGTATTTATTAAACTTTCGGGAGTAGCCAAAACATCTCCTCTATCAATTTCGTCTTTATCTATCCCTGATAGATTTATACCCACTCTCTGACCAGGATAAGCAGCTGCTGCATCTTTATTATGTACCTCAAGGCTTCTTACTCGCGCTTCTTTTTTAGAAGGAAATACTGTTAAATTATCTTCTACTTCGATTTTTCCACTTACTAAAGTACCTGTAACAATTGTTCCATGCCCTTTGATTGTAAATACTCTATCAATAGGATAATATACACTACCGGTGATTTCTTTTTTTTGCATACTATCTATTGTATTTATTATTGTTTCTTTCAACTCATCTAAACCAGTTCCCTCAACTGCAGAAACAGGTAATATTGGTTCATCTTTTAAGAAGGTATTAGATAGTTTTTCTCTTACTTCTTCTATCATTAATTCTAACCATTCTTCTTCTACACGATCAGCTTTTGTTACCACAGTTATTCCTCTTTTGACATTTAACAAACTCAAAATATCAAGATGTTCTCTGGTTTGCGGCATAACTCCTTCATCAGCAGCCACTACAAGCAGGGCAATATCAACTCCACCTGCTCCTGCCAACATATTTTTAATAAATTTTTCATGGCCTGGTACGTCAACAATACCTAATGTATAATCATCGTTTAATTTTAAATCTGTAAATCCTAAATCTATAGAAATGCCTCTTTCTTTTTCTTCTGATAAACGATCAGTATCTGTCCCACTAAGAGCTTTAATGAGCGTAGTTTTACCATGGTCGATATGTCCGGCAGTTCCTATTATGAAATTTTTCTGGGACATAACGTTTCCTCCTGAATTATAATATATTTTTAAAAGCTAAAACTATTTGTTCTATTTCTTCGTCTTTAATTGTCCTTAAATCAAAGAACATATTATCATTATATAAACGTGTAAAAATTGGAGGTTTATTCATCCTTAATTTATAAGAAAGTTCATTTAATTCTATATTATTTGTTTCAATTTTAACAACATAAGTAGGTATATCCTGTAAAGGAAATGCTCCACCACCAATTTTTGTAGAATCTTTTTCCACTTTAATATTTAGATTTTCTTTCTCTAAGGTTTCTAACTTTTCTTTTAAACTTAGTGCTTTCTCTTTAATTATATCTATATTTTGACTTAACATTTTTAAGGTAGGTAATTTTTCTCGGGCTTCATTTTTTATATATGCCTTTAAAGTCGCTTCTAAAGACGCTAAAGTAAATTTATCCACTCTTAAAGCCCTAGTCAGGGGATTTTGCTTGAGTTTCTCAATAAATCTTTTTTTACCTACAATTATGCCAGCCTGAGGACCCCCTAATAACTTATCACCGCTAAAAGAAACCAAATCAGCTCCTTGGTCTACTTTATCTTTAACAGTGGGTTCATCTTTTAATCCCAAATCACTTAAATCCTCTATTATACCACTTCCTAGATCTTCTACAACTGGTAAGTTAGTCTTTTTACCTAATTCTACAAGTTCTTTTAGGTTTACTTCTTCAGTAAATCCCATCACTCTATAATTACTAGTATGAACCTTTAAAAGTAAACCTGTATTTTCATTAATTTTTCTTTCATAATCTTCTATGTATACCTTATTAGTTGCCCCCACTTCTACTAAATGGGCTCCACTTTTTTCCATCACTTCTGGTATTCTAAATGATCCACCAACTTCAACCATTTCTCCTCTAGCTAAAATGACTTCCTTATTTTTAGCTAGTGTATCTAAGATTAATAAAACAGCAGCAGCATTATTATTAACTACTAAGCCATCTTCAGCTCCACTTAGGTCAATTAATAGATCTTTTACATTATTATAACGGGAACCTCTTTCTCCTGTTCTCTTGTCTATCTCTAAAGTAGAGTAATTTTTAGCTACTTTTACTAGTGAATCAACTGCTTCTTTAGATAACAAGGAACGCCCAAGATTGGTATGAACTATAGTACCGGTAGCATTAATGACTTCTTGCAAAGAAGGAGCTAAATAATCCATTAAATACTCTTCAATTTCTTTATATAAATTTGTATGTTCTAAAGAAAGAGATAACTCCTTAAGATTTTTTTCATCAGCTTTTGAAATCATTTTTCTTTTCCGATCCAATACATTTCTAATTCCTTTGAGTACTAAACTATGGTTATAGGTTTCTACTAATTCTTTACCTTTTTCACTCTCTAAAAGATCATTTACGGCCGGTATTTTTTTAAATAATTCCTTTTTCATAATTTATCCCTCTTTTTTCGAAATAATATCAATAGCATTTAAAGCATTGTCAATTTCTTTTGCAGTATTAAAATAACTAAAACTAAATCTTACCATTCCTTTGCTAGCAGTTCCCATCTTTTTATGAAGCATAGGAGCACAGTGCAATCCTCCCCTTACAGATATATTATACTCATTTTGTAAGAGATGTGAAAAACGTGCTGCACTTAGATTCATTAAATTTATACTAACAACTCCAACTTTTTTATCCAAATCATTGGAACCATAAATTAGTATATCTTTAATACTTCTAAGGCCTTTTAAAAATCGTCTTAATAAATTAATTTTATGTCTATGTATTTTTTGAATACCAGTCTCATTGATAAATTCAATTCCCGCTCCTAGACCAATAATACCTAAGGTATTTAAAGTACCACTTTCATATTTATCCGGCAAAATTTCGGGCTGTAAAGTGTTTAAAGAATTGCTACCAGTACCACCCTCCATCATTGTGTCAAGCTCATGCCCTTCTCTAATATAGAGACCACCAATACCAGGAGGCCCATAAAGAGATTTATGACCTGGAACCGATAGTAAGTCAATATTTGAATCATCAATATCAATATTTAAAACACCAGCTGTCTGAGCTGCATCAACTAAAAATAGTATATCATTGTTTCTGGCAAATTTTCCAATCTCAGCAATATTGTTTACAGTTCCTAACACATTTGAAGCGTGAGAAATTACTATAAGAGCTGTATTTTTTTGTACTGCATTTTTAATATTTTTAAGTGAAATAAAACCATTTTCATTAAAATCAAGATAAGTAACAGTAATCCGCCCCTCATTACTCAACTTATTAAGAGGGCGGATTACTGAATTATGTTCTAGCTTAGTAGTAATTACATGATCATTTTTATTTAAAGAACCTTTAATAGCTAAATTTAGAGATTCAGTTGCTCCAGATGTAAAAATAAAACGTGAAGAATCTTTAATACCGAAAAAATGGGCAATCTTCTCCCTTGTATTAAAGATTCTTCTATTTATATTCATTGTTTTTACATCCTGCGACCTACCAGGGTTAACCCCATCCTGCCTGAAAAAATTATCAACTTCTTGATAAACACTTTCAGGTTTTGGGTAAGTAGTCGCCGCATTATTAAAATATATCATTAATGAATAAATCCTTCTTTCTTAAGAATTTCTCTTGCTTTCTCTTCATCTTCTTCTGCTACTAAAACTACAGGACCAGTACAACCCATTCCAGTTTCGGCATATATGTCTTCTTTCCAGAGAGATTTTTGAGCGGCCTCAATCTCTAAGATATCAATGCCTGCAATTTCTTCACCAGTAACTTTTTTCTCAGGTTGTTTTACATCTTCTACTTCTTTGGTTTCACTCTTACTTTTTAATTCTTCAATTAGGTCTGTAAGTCCTGCTTTTTTAGCCTTTTGCATCTCTTGTTTTGTTACTTCAAGCAGATTACCTTTACTAACTTCTGCCATATATTTAATGGCATTTGCTATTACAGGAGCACCGGATGCTCTGGATATAATTCCCACTAGTTGGTCATATTCTGCACTTACACCAGGTCCATAACCAAAGCCTTTCGCTTCATAGGTACCGCCTGTAGTATAAGCAGAGAATATCTTCATTAACATATTTCCAGTTAATGTATCAGTGACCATTACATCAGGAACTCCCATTAAAAGGTCGTTCCCACGCATTACAACACCACCATCTGATCTAACTGATGTTGCAAATTCTATATCATAACCATTATCTTTAAGTTCTCTTAGATTATTTTCAACTAAACGAGCACCGTCAACATTTAATATACCAATCTTAGGATTTTCAATACCTAAAGATTTTGCGGTTGCTATTCCATAAACAGTATTTTTCAACATAGAAGCCACACGATTAGTATCACTAGTTCCGGTTGTAGTGGCAATTAACATTTCTTTACCTCTACCGGGCGTTATCACTCTACCTACAGTAGAAACCCCAAAAGGGAAATTATAGTGTAAAGTCACGGAGGCATCAATTTCTTCATTTTTTAACTTTCCATCCATAACCTCGTGAGCATCAGCTAAACAAGAACATTTTTCTCCGTCACAGCCAATTTCTACAACATCTAAATCACTATTATTTTTCCTAGCCATTTGAGCAGCTTTTTTAAGTTCCTCTGGACCGTGTTCACTATCTAGTAAAGTAAGCCCGATTTTCTTTTTTTCGCCAAACTGTCCTGATTCAATTGCATCTGCCAGTTCGTTAAAAATTCCAGCTACTTTTTCTTTTGTTTTATCTGCCATCTCATTCACCTCAATTAGACTCGCCGGTCATGTTTTCAGCCATTTGACGCATGGCATCAGCAATCATATTTTTAATCTCTTTATCACTTACTTTTGCCTCTTCAGATTCAGTACCTTCGTTTTTCTCCATTACGAAAGATACACCATCAAATAGGTTTGTCATTCTACCAAGGAAAAGACTACCCTTACCAATTATCATAGCATTATTAATCTCGCCATCTTTCATCATTTCTACAGCAGGTCCCACAAAAGGTACTCCTGAAGGTATATGACCTTGAGTAGGGGCAAAGCCTGGCATACCGTGTTTACCAACGAAATCCATCAATTCTTTCCGTTCTAAGTCCCCTCTCTTAACACCGAGGGCTGCTATCATCTTATAATTAGATTCCGGTACATTTCCAGCCCCAGCAGGTTTTGTAATTTCTGGATTCTGCATTTCTACAGAATATTTATCAATATCTTTAATACTAATCTCATGTTTATCAAGTGGATCAGTAACTAAAGAACTTATTACTGCTTGGGGTGAAGACCCGGTACCTACTTTATGGCGTCCAACAACATCGGTTCTAATAATTGGGTTTTCACCATCATTTTTAGAAATGATAATTGCAAAGCCACCAAGACCATCTTCTAAAATTGGCATTTCTTTTTTAACATGATCTTTACCATTCATTCCTAATTTAGCCACAGATCCTCCAGCTACAACAGCTACATTATCATAAACTCCCGCTTTTACTAATGCAGCAGCATTCACCATTGCATGAGCAGGTGCAGCACAGAAACTTCTCACATCAGAACCGGTTGCATCCTCACAACCTGCCATTTCTCCAATTGCTTTTGCAAAGTTACCTCCACCACGTTGATTAATATCTCCACAAGCTTCTTCAGAACATTCTAAAATGTAATCTACTTCTGAAAGATCCACATCATCATTTCTAAACTCAAGATTTTTCATTGCTAATACTGCTGAAGCTTTAGCTATTAAATTCTCATATATAACATGTGCGCTTAAATTAATATCAGTTTCATGAGCTTTTTTTACACAACCTACTAATTCATCATCTAAATAAAGAGGTTCTGAATGTTCATCAACTAATTTTTGTAAATCTTCTTTTGTTTCTCCATCTCCTAAATCAATATCCATATCTTTTAAAATCGGATGCTCATTTACTAATTTCTGACCTTTTTCACAAAAATCTTGACTCAATTTTACAAGATCGAATACATCAACATGTTTTACAAGGGCAATGAATTGATCTTCAGGCATAATTTCTCCAAATTCACCTTCTTTTTTTGCTTCTAGAAGATTATCACTTTCATACCAGGGTTGTTCTATATCTTCTAGATCATTTGGTAAAATATTTCCTATGTATGCCTGGTTAGGTGCATAACCTACAAATTCTTCGAAACTACGTAAATGATTATCCATTTGATTTAAATATTCATCATTAGGGTTTTTTGCTCTTGTGGTAGTCTGTGTAGACCCACCCTGTTTTAATATGTTTGGTGTGTGTACAAGTATATAACTTGAACCTTTAATTACTGGAAAACTCAATATTTCCACCTCCGAATTTTTTCATGACAATGCTCCCCTCCAATAAGGAGAAGAGCATTGTATCTTTTTACTTTTATTTTAAACTCTTGCTTCTATAGCCTCACGGATATCTTCTACTTCTAATTCGTCTCCACTTAAATGTTCTACTTTTTCTCCATCTTCATATAATACAATGGAAGGTAGTCCAAGTACTTTCTGACCAATTGCTAATCTTCTGTTACCTTTAATATTAAGTTTAGCAAATTTAATATCATCACCGTATTCTTCGGCCAATACTTCAACATCAGGCATCAAATCTAAGCATAGGTCACAATTATCACTCCAAAAATCTACCAAAACAACACCATCTGAGTTCAATACTTCATCTTCAAAATTTTCTTTTCCTAATTCAAGCATTATCATTACCTCCTGTTTTTATAATATACTTTCAATTTCTTTTGTGGAAGGTTCCACTAATTTTTCTGTAACTTCACCATCTACTAATTTTACAATAGTTGGTATTTCTTCAATATCATAACGATTAGATATTAATCTATTTTTATAAGTATCAATTTTTACAAACCTATAGTCATTATCTTCAATTCCCATGCTTTCTAATTCACTAATCATATCCATACTTTCCTGGTCTGTAACACTCCAGAAAGCAACCAATACAGAATTATCTGATTTCAATACATTGTTCTGCCAGTAATCTTCTTCTTCAATATATCCTTGAGCCATTACTGCTGCAGTTGCACCATCACCAGCTGCTGTTATAACCTGTCTTACAACTTTATTTCTAACATCTCCAACTGCGTATACTCCTGGTTGATTGGTTTCCATCTCATCATTTGTTTTTATATAACCGTTTTCTGTTAATTCTATAGTTCCTTTTAAGAAATCTGTGTTAGGCACTCTACCTACAAAAAAGAAAACTCCATGACAGTCTAGTTCCTGCTTTTCACCAGTTTTAATATTTTTCACTACAGCCTTCTCGACCATACCTTCACCTTTAATTTCTTCTACAACAGAATTCCAAACAAAGTCGATTGTATCATTTTCCATTGCTTTTTCTTGTAAGATCTTTTCAGCATCCATTACTCCTTCATCATGGATTACAATCATTGTTAAGTTTTCTACAAACTTAGTAAGATAGATAGATTCTTCAACAGCTGAATTACCATTACCAACAACTACTACATCAAGACCTTCAAAAATATCTGCATCACATGTTGCACAATATGATACACCTTTTCCTTTAAGTTCTTCTTCACCTTCGATTCCTAATTTTCTAGGTTCAGCACCTGTTGCTAAAACAACACTCTTAGCTTTATATTCTGTACCCTTTTTAGTTTTTACTATCTTTTCAAGACCGTTAACTTCGAGGTCTACAACCTCTCCTCTTTCAAATTCAGTATTAAACTTTTCGGCGTGCTCTCTAAAATTGTCCATCAATTCAGGAGCAGTAGTTTCTGGTACTCCCGGATAGTTTTCCATATCATGATATGTAGATGGTTGTCCACCTGTTTTTCTTTTTGATTCTAAAACCAATGTATTGAGGCGAGAACGAGAACCATAAATTGCTGATGACATTCCTGCTGGACCGCCCCCAATAACTATTAGGTCATATGTATTGCTCATGTATTTTCCTCCTCTGTTAGTAATTGAATTCACAATATATTTCCATAAGAAATTATATTAAAATTCTGACATAAAGTCAATCAATGTTGCATTTAATTTATTTTTATTATATCCTTACTATAGTAATTATTTGCCAATTAAGGGCTAGAAAGGATGGATTAATTTTGATTGACATTGATAAAAAAGATATTAAAAAGAAACGAATCTTAAAATATTTTATTCAAGCAACTAAAGAAGTAATTGAAGAAAAAGGTATTAAAAAAGTTACTATCCGCAATGTAGCAAAAAAAGCGGGATATAATAGTGCTACTATATATAATTATTTTGATAATTATAAACAACTTATTTTCTTTGCCTCTTTAGATTTTTTAAGTGATTATATCCAGGCAATGCCTGACTACATAAAAAAAGCAGATGACGAAATTGAACGCTTTATTTTGATGTGGGAATGTTTTTGTAAATATACTTTTGAAAAACCAAATATCTATTATGCAATTTTTACTGAAAAATTAGGTGATCATCCTGAAACCCTAATGGAAAAATATTTTCAAATTTTTCCTGAAAAATTGGGTGATCCGCCAGAAAGATTAGTTCCTATGCTTTTAGACCCTGATCTTTCACGTAGAGCTTCCATAGCATCCAAACCTTTAATTGAAAATGGTTATTTGAGCCAAAAAAAAGCTGATGAAGTAGACAATATGATTACTTATATTTACCACGGTATGCTCACCTTAACAATCAATAATCGAATAAATTATTCAACAGATGAAGCAGTTAATAAAATCACATCACATATCAGAACAATAGTTAATGACGCAATCTGTTGTGAGAATTAATAGTAAATTCACCCGGCATTAAAATCAATGCCGGGTTTTTTATTTGTTTATTCATTTACAGCTTCATCTAATTTATCTGCTTCTGAGAGATCCTCTAAAGAAGTATCTGCCACCTTATTTAAATCGGCAACTCCTTCTACCTTATGCTCTGCTTTCAATGATTTAATCATCGCTAACATTGCAAAAAGCATAATAATTACAAATGGGAAGGCAGCTACAATAGATCCGGTTTGTAACATACCTAGTCCACCGGAAAGCATCAATGCTATAGCTAATCCTGATTGAATAAATCCCCAGGTGACTTTTCTTTGGACAGTTGGGTTTTTATTACCTTTATCAGATAACATACCCAATACAAAGGTAGCTGAATCGGCTGAAGTAATGAAAAATGTTACTAACAGGATAACTGCAACAATCGAAATCAGACCACCATATGGAAAGTTCTGCATTACAACAAAGAAAGCTGTTTCAGTAGTAGCAATCGCTTCTTCTGCAACTTCCATTCCACTTTCTATTCCCATAGTACCTAAAATTGAAAACCATACAAAGGAAGCTAGTGTTGGAGCAAATAAAACTCCACCAACAAACTCTCTTATTGTTCTACCTCTAGATATACGGGCAATAAATGTAGCTACAAATGGTGCCCAAGCAATCCACCAGGCCCAGTAGAAGATTGTCCACCAACCATACCAGGGCTCTTGACCAATTTTAAAACTATCTCTAACTAAGTTACTCATATACATTCCAAATGAATTTGTTAAATTGTTAATAATTAGAACTGTTGGACCAACTATTAGACAAATTAACATAATGATACCGGCTAAGGAAATATTAACATTAGATAGATATTTAATACCCTTATCTACTCCGGTTATAGCTGAAATCATAAACAAGAGTGTAATAACACCAATAACTAAGATTCGAACTAGGTTAGTTTCAGGTATTCCAAAAAGAAAACTAAAACCACTTGTTACCTGTAAAGTTGCTAAACCTAATGAAGTAGCAACACCTGCAACTGTAGCAAAAATCGCGAGGATATCTATAACTTTACCAATTCCTCCTCTTGCTCTAGCTTCACCAATCAATGGAATGAAAATACTACTGATCTGAGCAGGTTTATCATGTCTAAATTGCATATAGGCTAAAGCAAGAGCTAATACACCATAACTGGCCCAAGGATGTAAGCCCCAATGAAAAAAGGAGGTTTTTAAAGCAAAATCTGCTGCTGCAGCAGTTCCTCCCTCTATATTTAAAGGGTTAACAAAGTGATTTAAAGGCTCTGCCATTCCCCAGAATACTAAACCAACTCCCATACCAGCACTAAATAACATTGCAAACCATGAAATTGTACTAAATTCTGGTTCTTCATCTGGTTTACCCAATTTTATTTTACCATGTTTACTTAGTGCAACCCAAATACAAAAGATTACAAATAATGACATGGTAATGAGATAAAGCCAGGCAAAATTACCGGTTAGATAATCAAATAAGCCATTTGCTATACTACTGAAATTATTAGGCATTGTAATACCCCAGATAACTATTGAAAATACAACAATAAGTGAAATATAAAATACTTCTTTTCCACGTTCTTTTATAATATTGCCATTTTTATCTTTTAGATTTTCCATGAATTTCACCCTTTTATGTAATATTTTTTGAACATATACTAAATACCATTAAAGTAATAATTCCTCATCCCTCTTTGGAGAGAGATGAGGATCTTATATTTAAATTTCTACGTCAAAGACAGTTTGCTCTTCAATATCAGTAGTAAGAGCATCTAAAGCTACTCCTACACGGTGATACCGAAGCTTCCACTGTTCTTCTTCACTAGTAGAAGGGTCACCCAATGGATAAGGTATAGAAATAGTTGGAACCATTCTGTTTGCTCCAACAGTCTTAGCTACGGGGATCAAGTTTGCCATTTGCACTACAGGGATACCTGCTCTTTCAATTTCTTTTACCATCGTTGCTCCGCAACGTGTGCAAGTACCTCAAGTAGAAGTGAGTATTACAGCTTGAACTCCATCCTCCAATAATTCTTCAGTAATTTCTTGACCCATTCTAGCAGCTTCACCCTGAGTAGTTCCTGTACCAACAGTAGAATAGAAATACTTATAAAGTTTTCCTATTTTACCTACTTCTTCATATTTACGCATCGCATCAACGGGAACCACTCTATTTGGATCCGTATCGGCTGCAGCAGGGTCATAACCAGCATGAATAGTCTTAAATGCTTCTTGTCTTCTATTTTGTAGCTGATCTACATCATCAATATAATACTTACCCCAGCGAGTAGCTGATGCAGATTGTATACGATCTGGATTATCAATTGGAACTATCCCACCTGAAGTAACTAGGGCAACTGTTATTTTGCTTAAATCCTCAATGGGATCAGCTATCTTTACAGTATCCAATTCAGGAATAGGTAGTTCGCTTACATATTCTTCATTATTAATCTTTTTTAGTAACATGTCAATGGCTCTTTCATAAGCTGGTGTTTCATCAGGTAAGAAATATTGATGTCTAATACCTCTTATAAAATATCCTTCCTCTTCAGCAGGAAGTAACTTTTCACCATTTAATATTTTATTACCGAATTCAACCATCTTAGTTACGTCATCTTTCATTTTGGCAGCACTCTGACCACCAGGAAAAATATAAATATCTTTCTTATACATATCTACACCTGGATTTTCTTCATTCATTGAAGAAATTACAGGTACATCAAATTCTTCTTTAACAGCTTTTCCTATAGCACCACAAGCATTACCGTATCTACCTGCTTGAAAAGCTGGACCTGCAAAGAAAATATCAAATTCTTTATCTTCTAAAAACCCTAAAATTCTATCTATAGCTTCTTCCTCTTTTGAACCCACAAAATTATCACCACATATTATAGTGTGGGTTACATCAGCATCTAATAATTGGTCATAAAGCATAGCAGCCCCAACCTTTTTATCTCTAATTTCCGGTTCATGGTCTGCTACATCTTCTCCACCAATCTGTCCAAAAAATTGATTTAAATATACAATTGCTTTTGACATCCAATTCACCTCCCGTATATTAATATTCTTTCATTGTTTTAGTGGACCAACCAGCAATTTGGTCTCCACAAAACATTGAATTATTTTCCATAACTATTGAACCATCTTTTTTAACAGAAGATCCTAGCACTTCATCATCATCCCAACCTCCGGATAGACCGTCTCTAGCCAAAGCTTCTAATTCACCGATAACAGTATCCATTGGAGGAAGTTTAATAAGTTCAGAAACATTACCTGTTGAAACTAAAGCATCAGCTTTAGGATCTAAAGAAACGAGAGGCTGTGATCCACCATCACGTCCAGTAGCTTCATTACTTACTCCTACTGTTTTGACACCGGCATCTTCTAATGCAACTAGACATCCAATATAATCAGCATCAGGATTACCGTATCCTTCCTCTGCTACTAAGGCAGCGTCTGCTCCGAGAGATTTTGCCATTTGAGCTACAAATTGAGCAGATCTTTCTTTTTGCTCCATAGCTACATTTAAATTGGACATTATTACTCCTATAAAATTAATAGTTTCACCATGTTCTTCATACAATCTCCTAATTAAAGGAAAGTTTTGCATATCATACGTAGACCATTTTGAAGAACAAGGCATAAAACTACCTGAAATCATAGCACCATCTAAAACTTCATTAGGATGCATGAAGGTAGGCAACATATTATTTGTGTCCCAACCATAATTGAGATCATTGTATCCAGGTTCTTCCATTTGAGATTGTGGCTGCATTACCATGACAACACTTGGTAGTTCACTAACCTCTTCAGATCTCTTGGTAATAGGATCTAAAGTATAAGTTTCAACTTCATCAGGTTCTTTATCTTTTAAAGCTTTACCAAGATATTCTGATAAACGCATTCCAGCCCATCTCAAGGCACGATTTTTCTTTTGCTGTTCATGTTTTTCAAAGTCTTCATCTGTATCTGCAACTAATACAACATTCTTTAGTTGGGAGAAGTATGTATATTTTGCACCTTCTCCTCCCATATCAATTAAACCATCCTGGAATCCTCCCCAATGTTTACCGACGACAAGTACACTCATATCTTTCATTGCAAGTGTCCTACCATCACCGGCCTGCATTAAATCACCAGTTACACCGGGAAATACCGGTCCCCCTTCTTCACGATAACGGGGTTCAATTGCTTCTTTAACCGGAACCAGGCGGACCATATCACCGGGTTTTACTATTTTTAAATCGGCTTCAGTGATATGTTCATCTTTATAAACAACTTCAAGAGCTTCTTCTTTATCAATAGTTAAAAGACCATCATTGAAAGTTGTTTCATTTCCAAACTCAATATCTTCTACATGAAAATTACCGAGTTCTAGTTTCACCTTAGTCCACCTCTTTTCATTAAGTTAAATTTTTAATAAATAATAGTAGGAATTAAGCAAATTCAGAATACTTTTCGCGATAAGTAGATACTTCATCAGCGATTTCATCTACATCTAAGACCATTTCCATCATCGAAACTTGCTCTTCGTAAACATCTGGGTCGATTTCTTCTTTGATCTCTGGCTCAAGAATGTGATAACACGCGAGTCCTAACTGGACTCCTGCCAATGGACCTGCAAATGTAGGATCACCATTTGTTACTGTTTCACAGGCTAAGCCAGAAGCTTCTGCTTCTGCTCCACCTAAAATAACAACAAGGTTATCCTTTCCGTGTTTTTCAGCTAAATCTTTAACACGTTGTTGATTTTCCAAGTCCATGGCGCCTGCGCTTGTTCAGACGAAACATTCAGTAGTTGTAAATACTACTTCTGCTCCTGCTGATTCAATACATTCTTTAATAGCTGGGCCAGGTACTCCATCTCTGTCACCTAAAATTGCGACTTTTTTACCTTCAAGCATTACTAAATTACACCTCCATAATCGTTTTTATTTTCACAATATTATAATAACATAATCATGATTATATATCAACCATGATTGTGAAATAATTATTGTTTAATCAATAGAACCTTGTTATATCAGTGATCATATCTTATAAATATTATATATAATATTCAGAATTATTATATTTTTATAAAAAAAGAGCAAGTTCCCCTAAAAAATTAGGTGAACTTGCTTAAAATTAAATGAAAAAATTCATTTAATAACTTCTAATACTAAATTTATATATTTTAGGTTATGCTATTTTCATATTGAATATTGTAAAATATGACAAAATTAAATTCTCTTTATCTTCTATTTTTCAATGTATCTAAAATTTCATTTAGTTCTGTTTTGGTTATTTCTCCTTTAGCATATCTTTGTCTTGCCATCTCTTCTGCTTTCTTATTCTCACTATAATTATTAACATAACTAAAATTTTCTCTTGAATAGTTATTTTTACTATTGTTATTAAACAAAAAGAAAACTATAATTAATACTATCAATAAAATGAACAACAAAAATCCTCCTCCCCCCATCATATTAACTACCTAAATATATTAATTTCTTTTTGGTTTTTCATATGTTTTACTAGATTAATTAAAAAATAATATATAAATATGAAAATAATATGAATAATAGATGAATGATCTTCAATTATTTAAGTTAATACCAGGTTCCAAGCCATTCTCTCATTTGAAAAATCTCATTTCTTTGATTGGTTCTTATACTTAAGGCTAGTTCATATATTTCTTCGTGCTGTGCTAATCCTTTCACTATTAACTGTTGAGACATCATAACAGCTGACATATGAGGAAAAATCATATCTTGTAAAAATACTTGATCTAGTTTTGCACCTTTTATATTTTCATCATCCCNCATCATTGCCTGATATTCATAATCGTTATCCCAATCTACATACCATTTATCGATCCAACTCCTCATTTGTTCTATCTCTCTACTTTGATTTTCTATAATTCTTTCAGCAAATTCTTTCATTGTTTTACGATTAGTTTTTTCTTTTAATATTTTTGCAGTATAAACTGCTTCTTCATGGTGTGGAATCATTTTAATTAAAAATTCATATTCACTATTTACAGATTCCATCATATGTCCGTTCCCTATTGATCCCATTCCAGGTTGGGCTAATACACTATTACCTGCAAAACCAAATATTAAAAATAGGATAAATAATACACTTATATATTTAAACATAATTTTCCTCCTAAGTATTTCAACTTTATTTAAATATACCCCCATTGGGTATATTTAAATAAAGTATACCACTCAGGTTTATTTTTGTCAAAGTATATGATGAATAGATTATTATACAACTTAAAAAGGGCCTGAATTAACAGGCCTTATAATAATAATATACATCTTTAATTTTAGTTAATTAATTAAAATACCTTCTTTATTCTTCTTACAGCTTCATCAATCTCTTCTTTATTTATAATCAATGGTGGTAAAGTTCTAATTATATTACCATGGGTTTCTTTAACTAATACTCCATTTTTCTTTAATTTTTTACAGTATGGACGGGCTTTTTCTTCCAACTCAATTCCAATAAATAACCCTCTACCTCTAATTTCTTTAATCACTGAGTTGTCAATCTCTTTTAGTTTTTTAAGTAAATATTCACCCATTTTTCTGGAATTCTCGACCATATCTTCTTCTTCAAGTAATTCTATCGCCCTTTTAGCAACTGCAGAACCTAATGGATTACCACCAAATGTAGAACCATGTGAACCCGGATCAAATACTTCCATAATTTCTTTATCTGCTCCTACTGCAGAAACAGGAAATACTCCTCCACCTAATGCTTTACCAAGTATATAAACGTCAGGAGTTACATTTTCCCAATCACAACCAAACATTTCTCCAGTCCGACCGAAACCGGTTTGAACTTCATCTGCCATGAATAATACATTATTTTCTTGACAAACCTCATATGCTTCTTGCAAATATCCTTCAGGAGGTATTATAATACCGCCTTCTCCCTGAATTGGTTCTACTAAAAAGGCCGCAGTATTTGGATTAATTGCGTCTTTAAGTTTTTCTACGCTGCCATATTCAATAACTTTAAAACCAGGTACATAGGGACCATAACCATCACGTGATGTTTCAGAAGTACTAAAAGTTATGATTGATATTGCCCTACCGTGAAAATTATTAGAACAGGTAATAATCTCTGCTTTGTTTTCCGGGATGCCTTTTTTATAATATCCCCAACGTCTTGCCATTTTTAAAGCAGTTTCAACTGCTTCTGTACCTGTATTCATTGGTAAAAACATATCCTTACCTGTAACATCAGCCAATTTTTCATAAAATGTACCTAATCGATTATTATAAAATGCCCTGGATGTTAGGGCTAACTTTTCAGATTGTTCTTTTAAGGTTTTAATAATTTCAGGATGACTATGTCCATGACTAACTGCTGAATAACTACTTAACATATCAATATATCGATTACCCTCTGGGTCTTCAACCCAAATTCCTTCTGCTTTGGAAATAACGATTGGTAATGGATTATAATTGTTTGCACCATACTTATCTTCTAATGAAATAATCTCTTCACTTCTTCTCACTACTCAATTCCTCCTTTTTGTGTTTTATTAAAATAATATTAATGCTAATTATATACTACTTTCTACTCAATACTCTCTACAATAAGTCTCACTTTGAACCTATCACCTCCACTAAATACTTAGAAAAAATTAAGCAAACTCTAACATATTGATCTTTCTTGATATTTCATCCGCAGAATTTACAATAAGATCAATAGTTTTCTCTAAACCATTAGATTTAATTCTGTCTTCAGGTCCTACTAAACTCAAACCATATAATAGGTTTCCTTCTTCATCTAAAATTGGAGCACCTATACCTATTGCCCCTTTATCAACTTCTCCCCAACTGATTACATAACCCTGGTTTCGAATTTCTTTAAGTTCTTCTCTTATCTTTTCTTGATCTGTAGTTGAATTGGCTGTATAGCTTTCTAATTCTTTTTTTAGTACTCTATTGATTTCATCTTGTTCTGCATAAGCTAAAAGAATTTTACCGGTTGCTCCACAATGTAGGGGAGTTGTATGACCAGGTTTAGATGTTACTTTAATTGCATTTTTCGTATCAATCTTTTCGATGCAGACACCACCAATATTGGTATAAACCGAAAGTAAAACAGCTTCTCCAGTCAGATCTCGCAATTTCTTCATTTCTTCTAATGCTGCATCTTTATGGGTTACTTGATTTCTCATTCTATTGGCAATGTCCAATATTTTATACCCTAACCTATATTTTTTACTGTCTTCCTCTTGTATTAATAATTCTTCTTTTTTAAGTGTATTAACTAATCTATAAACAGTACTTTTATTAAGTTCTAAATCTCTAGCAATCTCAGATACTCCCAAATATTTAACCTGATTATCGAACAAATCTAAAATATTCACAGCTCTTTGAATAGAATGGATATAATTTTCGTTCTCAGTACTCATAAATCCAACCTCCCGGTTTATTGTTTATAATAGTGGAACGATGTTTCGTTATTATAATACATACTATATAAATTACTTAATTCCTGCCTAAATTTTAATTTTTTCATTAAATTATATAATATTTTATTAATCTCAATAATTATTAAATATACTTAAATAGAAAAAAAGGACTGCAAAAATTAACTGCAGTCCTTTCAAATCTTCTAAATTTATTTTATTTTATTCAAATACTGTTTGTGTATCAATCGGAGTTTGAAGTGCGTCTAATGCCTTCTCAACTAAAACCTTTCTAATTTCCTTCTGTTTAGCCTTCGCAAGTTTAGGATCTCCTAAGGGATGCGGTATAGCTACTGCTGGAATTATCCTATTTGCTCCAACAGTTTTGGAAATTGGTATTACTGTCGCAATGTGAACTACTGGAATACCTGCTCTTTCAATCTCTTTTACCATCGTTGCTCCGCAACGTGTGCAAGTACCTCAAGTAGAAGTGAGTATGACAGCCTGAACTCCATCCTCCTGTAATTCTTGCGCAATTTCTTGTGCATATGCTTTTGCATTTGCCACAGATGTACCATTACCTACTGTTGAGTAATAATAATCATGCAGTTTACCGATTTTACCATCGTTTTCCATATCTCTTAATACATCAACTGGTAAAACACAGTTAGGATCTTCGTTAGCGTATACTGGATCATATCCACCATGAGCTGTTTCATGAGTTTCAGGTGTCATTTCATAGATCTCATCTATACTATATTTCCCATATTTTGATGCACTTGAAGATTCTATATGATCGGGGTTACCTTTTGGTACAATACCTCCGGAAGTAACTAAGGCTATTTTGGCATCTTTAACATTTTCTAAAGGATCAACTGGATCTACTCTGTCAAAGTTAGGCATTGGATATTCTGATTTAAAATCTTTATCCTTTAGTTTAGCAACTAACATTTCTACAGCTCTTTTTGAACCTCTTTGATCTGCAAAAATATTTTTGCGAATTCCACGAGGTAAATATCCTTCTTCTTCAGGTAAACCTAACTCACCCTCTTTTTCAATATATGTTTTTACTAAATCTGCCATATTTGGTAAGGCACTCCTCATACCGGCAGCAGAATCACTTGTTTCTACAAAATAGGCATATTGTTTATACATATCATAGCCAGGGTTTTCAGGATAAATCCCTGACACTACAGGTATACCTAATTCATAAGCAACTTCTGCAACACCACCGCAAGCCATTCCATAACGCCCAGCATTAAAAGCTGGCCCTGCAATGACCATATCAGGATTTATTTCATTTAGCTTCTCTTTTATTGCAGCTTGGACTTCATCTTTGTTTTCATTGAAATAACTATCACCACAGATTATAGTTTTAACTATTTCTGCTTTATCTCCTAAAGCGTTATTAAAAGCATTGCCGGGCCCTATTGAGCCGTCTTCTACTTTCGGTGCAATATTTGCTTCTTCTTCGCCACCAATTTGTCCAAAGAATTGGTTTAAATAGTGGACAATTTTATATTTTGCCATTTAACATACGCCCCCTTTCATTGGGAACAATTATTCGGTATATTCAGAATACATTTCCCTATATTTTTTAGTCTCGTCAATAATATCGTCAACATCTAAAACCATTTCCATCATTGATACCTGTTCATCATAGACCTCGGCATCAATTTCATCTTTAATTTCAGGTTCTAAAATATGGTAGCACGCGAGTCCTAACTGGACTCCTGCCAATGGACCTGCAAATGTAGGATCACCATTTGTTACTGTTTCACAGGCTAAGCCGGAAGCTTCTGCTTCTGCTCCACCTAAAATAATAACAAGGTTGTCCTTCCCGTGTTTTTCAGCTAAATCTTTAACACGTTGCTGATTTTCCAAGTCCATGGCGCCTGCGCTTGTTCAGACGAAACATTCAGTGGTTGTAAAAACAACTTCTGCGCCAGTTGTTTCTATACATTCTTCTATAGCTGGTCCGGGAACTCCGTCTCTATCTCCCAGTATAGCAACTTTTTTATTTTCTAACATTCTTTAGCACCTCCGTTAATTATTTAATAACCTCTTGCAGTTAACTTATTAAATCCTAATTCGTTTGTGGAACCTGTAATTGCCTGAATTTCAACAGTAATACTGCCATCTTCTTCAATATTACCATCAAAGCCTCCGGCAATAACATTTGCTGTCTTTTTATAACCGATTACTTTATCAAGTTTTGGTAATGTAATCACTTCATTAGCATTTCCAGCTGTTACAACTGCATCCGCTTTTGGATCTGCATCTGCTAAAGACTGTGAACTACCATCTCTTCCTGCATATTCATCAGTGATAAGTACAGTTTTTATTCCCTTATCTTCTAATTTTGTGCAATTCATGATAAGGTCTGCATCAGGATTACCAAAACCTTCTTCAGAAACTATGGCTGCATCTAGACCCATTTGTTCTGCTAATTTAGCAGTATAACTTGAGGATCTTTCTTTATCAGCCAGTGTTACATTTTCATTAGTTATTATAATACCGATGAAATTAAAGTCTTTCCCATGCCTTTCATAAAGATCTTCAATTATGGGATTGTTTTGATGAACATATGTAGCATTTTTATCACAAGCAGAAACACAGTTTCCACTTATAATAGCACCATCCATAATCTCGGTTGGTGAAATAGTGGTTGGTAAGATTTCTTTTGCATCAACACCATATACATAAGTATCATGCAGTAAACCCTGACTTTGTAGCATATAAACATAACCTACTTTGGGTAAATCAGGATACTGATTCGCTGCTTCATAAAATGGTTTGTTTTCATAGACATCTATTGTATCTGGTTCTACTTCTTTTGCTGCTTTAGCTAAATATGTTGAAGCCTTTAAGCCGACCATTCTTACAATCTCTTCATGTTCATGTTGAGGAACATCATCTTTTACTTCACAGTTAATTACAATATTATTGAATTTAGAAAATGGAGTATATTCTGCTCCAGGTCCTTTCATATCAATAATACCTTCCTGGAATCCAACAATATTTCCAGTAGTTACCACTGCACACCCTTTTAATGCTAATGTTCTACCAGAACCTACAATTTCTTCACTTGATAAAACACCGGGGAAAACTCCACCGGATCCTTCGACCTTAATTCTAGGTTCGATTACATCCTTAACTGGTATAATACGAACACTATCGCCAGGTTTAACTAATTGAATATCAATTGATTCAATTTCATCGTTCCCATTAATATTTTTAAATAGTTCTTCTTTGTTAATGCTTAACACATTATTATTAATTTCTGTAGAATCCCCAAAATTGATATCATTAATTTGTACTTTACCTAATTCTAATTTCACAACTTCCCTCCTTTCTTAAGCCTGTTTATAATATTTATCAAGTACTTCTTCTATATCTTCAGGCTCCAATTCATCACCACTAAGATGTTCTTGTTTCTCGCCATCTTCATAAAATACTATCGAGGGTAAGCCCAATACCTTCTGGCCAATAGCTAATCTTCGATTACCTTTAATATTTAATTTAGCAAACTTTATCTTATCACCATATTCTTCTGCTAATTTTTCAATATCAGGCATTAAATCTAAACAAAGGTCACAATTATCACTCCAATAATCTACAACCACAATTCCTTCTGAATCAAGAACCTCAGATTCAAAATTATCTTTATTAAGTTCAAGCATTTGTATGATCACCCCCTTATTTAAAATAATAAATTTAAGTATTTTTCTTGATTGACTGTATAGCACTTTCGATCAAAGAAAGATCAATAACTTGATAATCATCTAAAATTTTCTGTGACAAATTATTTATTTTAACTTTATTTTGCTCAAATTGTTTATATTTTTTAAAAGAATTTTCAAAATTTTTTAAAGAATCATAATCAAGTTCTTCGCCTTCTTTTAAAATGATAGTTCTGTAAGGATTCTGATAAGGTTTAATACTACCTGCTAAAGGATGAGTAACTAATATATATCCTTTATGAATTAAATCACGTGATGTAGTAAAAATTTTTTCTATTTTATCCAAGGATACTACGGAAATCTCTTCTTCTCTATAGTTTTGAATAACTTTTGGATTATTAGTAATCATAATATAATTTTTCATAATTATCTCCTTTTTATAAACTAAAAAAAGACAGAATAGTAATGATAGACCATTACTACTCTGTCTTTAAACCTGAGAGATTATCTACACGAAGTAGACTGCTCCTTCGGTGTTTAATAATAAACTTTCCAGAGTTCTGTCAGAAGACGGTCCTTTTACCTGAAAGTTTCATTTCCCTACTATGGCATCAGGAAATTTACCCCTTCGGCGGCTTATAAAGCGCTCTCCCATCTTCTTCAACCATCTATATAATATTTTTTTCACAAAGTCTATTAGTATTATATAAGACAGTACCCTAATTGTCAATATAGATCGACAATAATTATTTTAATTTTTCTAAATCTTTACCTTGCTCATTTTTTTCAACACAGTAAAGACCGTCAATTTCTATTCCACTTCTCTTAATTATTGTATAGACTTTATCATCATCTACACAGGAATCAAATTTAAGTCCCAAACCACAATCAGCACTAATCTCGGGCGGAATATTTGCAAGTTCAAATTCGTAATCCAGATCATCAAATAATTTCTCCGCTCTCATATAATGATGTGTAGATTGAAATGTTAGCATATAGTATGACATTTTTATCACCCTAACTTAATATTATTCCTTGTTCACCTTGTTTTACTGCACCAATAATTGCTGACTTATTAACCCCATTATTATGTAATTCACTTATCACCTTATCAGCGATTTTACCTGGAACAGAAAATAATAGACCACCTGAGGTCTGGGGATCATAGATAAGGTCTTCTCTATCAGGATCAACATTTAATTTTCCCATAACCATATTTTTATAATTTTCCTTATTGGCATAACCACCTTCAGGCAATAATCCCATTTGGGCATAATCTATAACACCATCAAAGATAGGAATCTCAGAAGTGTTTAATTTAATATTTACATTACTGCCTTTTACCATTTCGGTTAAGTGTCCCATTAGACCAAACCCGGTAATATCAGTACATGCATTTATTTTGTATTTCTTTAATATATCTACTGGTTTATCATTTAATTCTAACATTGATTTAACTGCTGGATTTTCTGAACCACCTTTTTCAAGTCCACCTTTAATAGCAGAGATCATTACTCCAGTACCTAAAGGTTTAGTTAGAATCAATTTATCTCCGGGTTTTGCATTAGAATTTTTCATAAGTTCATTTGGATGAGCTAATCCAGTCACAGATAAACCATATTTAGGTTCATCATCCTTTACTGTATGGCCGCCTGCCATTGAGGCATCTGCTTCTTTAACTTTATCAGCTCCTCCTTGGAGTATTTTGACTAATAAACTTTGATCTAAACATTCCGGGAATCCGACAATGTTCATAGCTAAAATTGGTTTGCCCCCCATTGCATATATATCACTTAATGCATTCGCAGCCGCAATTTGACCATAAATATAAGGGTCATCAACTACTGGAGTAAAAAAGTCCACCGATTGAATTAAAGCAGTTTCATCATTCATTTTATATACGGTTGCATCGTCCCCGGTTTCAATACCAATTAATAAATTCTGGTCTGAGTTTTCAAAACTAACTTGACGCAAAACTTGCGCCAGGGCATTGGGGCCCAATTTAGCCGCTCAACCAGATGTTTTACTATATTGGGTTAATCTAATTTGATCAGTCATCTTTTCACCACCTTAATAATCTATCTTATTTTAAAGATTATATTGCTAGTACTTCTCCTTTATTTAAACTATCTACTATTTCATACATATTACTAATATTACCAACTTTTAATTTTTCTTCTAAGTTGTAGTAATCAAGACAAGTACCACAAGTTAAAACTTCCACATCATTTTTTTCTAATTCTTTTAAAGAATTAATAACTTCTTCATTTTCACAAGGAAGTTTTACTCCTGAATTCATAAAGATAATCTTATTCGGTAAAGGATCAATATCTTTTAAAGTATTAATAAATCCACGTATTAAAATTTCACCTAATTCTTCTTCACCTTCACCTAGGAGATTAGATTTTATAAAAATAACCTTTTCTTTTCCAGTTTGACCTCTCTTTTTTTCAGCCTTTTTAAAATCAGTTATTACTAATTTATAATTTTCTTCACTTTCCTTTACTTTTGTAACTTTAGCACCCATTTTAATCCCTAATTTTTTTACATTTTCAGCTGCAACTTCATTATCTACTAGTACTTCAGCTTCACCATGTTCTTCTAACACTTTTTTTGTTTTTATTACAGGTTTTGGACAATCTAACCCTCTTGCATCAATCTTTTCCATTAAAATAACCTCCCTGGATGTAATACGTTAAAATTATATTAACATCTTTTATCTTTATTATCAATTTATTGAATAAAAATTATAATCAGAAATTCATAAGACAATAAAAAACCTCATATCAAATGATATGAGGAAATATTCATAATATATACTTTAAATTTAAGGTAAATACTGCATAGGGTCTACAGGATCATCATTATCTAAAACCCCAAAATGTAAATGAGAGCCCGTACTTTTCCCAGTACTACCTGCTCTTGCAATAATTTGACCTGTGCTAACTTTTTGACCTACACTCACTAATAGTGAGGAATTATGTGCATAAAGGGTTTCAATTCCTTCTCCATGATCAATAACAATTGTCTTTCCAAAACCACTTATCCAGCCACTTTTTGTAACTTTTCCACTTGATGCAGCTCTTATTTCAGTACCTAATGGAACTGAAATATCTAAACCTTGGTGGAAATCATTTCTTCCATTAACAGGATCAGTTCTCCAACCATAATAGGATGATATACTCCCCTGTAAAGGCCAAATAAATACACCTTCTCTTAATGAAAATTTGCTTTTGCTATCTCTTTCTTGAAAAGGTATTACTAAGTTTTGACCGATAATTATTTTATTAGAATTTAAATTATTTGCATTTTTGATAGTTTGAACATCAACACCATATTTTTTTGCAATTGATAATAAAGCATCTCCACGCTGAACTTCATGAATTATATTTGAATAAAGTCTATCTTCATCTCCACCGCCTCGACCATTATTCGAAATAAACAAAGTATCTCCCGGTCTAATTATATCTCCAGTTATATTATTACTCTCTTTAATATCCTGTACAGTGGTGTCAAATCTATTAGCAATTCCATAAAGTGTATCGCCTTTATTTACTACATATTTAATATCTTCGGCCATCTTTTTTAAACTATCATATGTATTATCACCGACTATGCCATCAACTTTAAGATTATTATTTACTTGGAAATCCTTTACAACTTCTTTAGTTCTATAGCCAAAAATACCATCAGTACTGATGTCATAACCAACTTTCTTTAATAATGTTTGAACTTCCTTAACATCTTCACCGCGGTCATCGACTTCTAAACTAATAGCATATGTACTTATTGAAAAACCTATTAATAAAAGTATCGTGATAGATATTGTAATACTTAACTTTAAATAGTTCCTCTTCTTAAAATTCATCTCCTCTGTCCTCCTAGTTTAGAAAATCCTCTTCTGTAAATATATTTCTAGCTATGTTAAAATATTCCTGCTCTTTGTTTAATTTATTTAAATATTACTAAATTTGGCTTCATGATTAAAATTAGGAAAATCAGTCTGCCGATATGCTTCATATAATACAATTGAAACTGCATTTGATAAATTCAAAGAACGTGCTTCTTTAATCATAGGAATTCTAATTGTATAATCTAATCTATTTTTTAATAACGTTTCTGGTAATCCTGCTGTTTCCTTACCAAAAACTAAATAATCACCTTTTTTATACTCCACTTGATCATATTGATTAGGCGACTTAGTTGAGACAAAAAACATACGCTCATCTTTTTTCTTTTCTAAAAAGAACTCAAAATCATCATAATAATGAATATCTAATAAGTGCCAATAATCTAAACCAGCTCTTTTTAGGTATTTATCCTTAGTAGAAAATCCCAGCGGTCTTACCAAATGTAAACTGCTATCTGTAGCTGCACAAGTACGAGCAATATTACCTGTATTTTGTGGAATCTCCGGTTCTACTAAAACTATATTCATTAATTTCTCATTCCTTTAAACTTTGAGCTGTAAACCATCAAAAGCTAACTGTATACCTTCTGGCAGCTCAGCATTTACTTTCTCATGTTCGATTTCATGAGAAATATGTGTTAAGTATGCTCTTTTTATATCAAGACTCTGAATGACATCCACTGCTTCATTAATGTTAAAATGTTTCGGATGACTTTTATACCTAAGTGCATCTAATATTAACAAATCAACTTCCTTTAATTGTTCCATAGTATCTTCCGGAATATAACTACAATCTGTAATATAGGCTAATTTACCAATCTTATACCCTAATACATTATCATGATTGTGTTTCACAGGTAAAGGAGTAACCTTTAAATCATTAAATGTAAGATCTCCCGTTATTTGATTTAATTCCACACTTGGAACAGAATATCTATAATGTCGGTCTTTAAATATATATTCAAATTTTTTCTTGATCGCGTCTAATGTATATTTATTTCCATAACAAGGAATATCACTTTTATTTATTCGATTAATAGCCCTTAAATCATCAAACCCCATTATATGATCAGCATGGGGATGTGTAAATAACACGATATCAATATCAGTTATTTCATTATTTAAAAGCTGTAATCTTAAATCTGGAGAAGTATCAATCAATATATTCTTAACATCTGTTTTTATATATATTGAAGATCTAAACCTATTATTCTTAGGATTATCTGATGTACAAGTTTCACAATTACAACCAATAATAGGAACTCCATGTGAAGTTCCCGAACCGAGTATAGTTACATCCAATTATATTACCTCCAATACACTTGTATAAATTGTATATCAGTAACAAACAAATGTCAAATATTTAGGAGGTAGAAAGACTACCAAATCAACCTTACTTTAGTAATATATTAAATTAATATTGGTAAAAAAATTAAACTTCTTTATATTTTAAAATAATGGATATTAATAAAAATAAATTATTATTATTTGTTTTCATCTATATAGGCATATTGATTACTTTCTTTACCATCTAATGATGTTAATAAGCCCTTTCGTCTTAAAAATTCAGCTATCTTTTTATATACTAATACAGTTAATATGGAGTTTATAATAGCTTTTGTTATATTAAAGGGTATAATACCAGGTAACAACATATTAATGGTGCGTTCATATGGTATACCGTAAAAAATTGGGTTTAATAATACATTGGCTACACCCATTACCCCTGTCATAGCTAAAGAACCTATTGCTAAACCAATAATAGCACCTTTTTTAGAATGATATTTTTTGTAAAAATAGCCTGCAAATCCTACCAATACACCCGTTGCAAGAAAATGCATAAATGCTCCAAAAGGTCCACCTAAACCGGTCAAAGCGGCCATTAAAATTGATAAGATAAAAGTAGCGCTTAATGCAGGCATAGGACCATAAAGAAAAGCAATAATCAAAATTGGGATATCACCTGGTTCATAAATTAAAAATGGTAAAAAAAGTGGAAACCTTATAGTCAACATTAATATAAGGGCTAAACCAATTAAAACTCCTATGTTTGCAATCTTTTTAATATCCATATCTATTATTCCTCCCTGTTGCTATTTAAATTAGCACTTCCATGAAATATTTGATCAATAAAAAATGCCCTGTATACAAACAGGGCATTTTTATAGTTAATATATAATCTTCTTTCATCCGGACTATCAAATTAATCATACCGTCGGTACTGGAATCACACCAGATCAGCGCTTGCTCGTGGACTATAACCACCGGTCAGGAATTTCACCATACCCTGAAGACAATTTTTATTCAATTCTCTATTAATTATATACAATTTATTTCATTTTTTCAAGTTATTATTTAAGTTTTGTGATTTCAGTATCAAGATAAAATTTATTTATAATAGTTTTATAATCTTTACCATCTACTGCCATACCCGCTGCTGCAGACTGATCCATTCCTACTGAATGGCCCCATCCAGCTCCAAATATAATTAAACTCTCTAACTCATTTTTATAATAAATGTTTTTAAGAATAAATTTGTTACTTTTAAGACCAGTTAGTGCTCTTCTTATAGAAGAATTGCTCACAGTAATGGAGTCATTTTGTCCTTCAATCACAATTTCTTTAACTGTCCCAGTAGTAGTCCGGTTCGATACATAAACTTTATTTAATCCTTCTAGATTATGTCTTTGTTTTAATTTTTCTAAATCAATATTTTTAACCCATCTATAACTACTTTGAGTAGTATATTTATTATTTGAATAGGATTCGGGTATTTCTATAAACCATTCTTCTATTTGATAGGGCGCAAGTGGAAACTCGTAATTGTTTTGATTGGAAGTATTTACAGCTTTTAAATAAGGTAAACTATTTATCCATACATTTTCACTTGCTTCTGTATAACCACCGCTATTACTACTAAATACAGCATCTATAATTCTATCATTATGGGTAATAACTTCATTTTTAGTTGCAATTATAGCTTCAGTTGTATTTTTATTTTCATTACTTGCTCCTGAGTAAACTATACAGTGAACACTCGCACATAAGTCATAAGCTTCATCACTATGCCTATTAAGGTTATTCAAAATATACGTCCGGGCAACAACACTTTGAGCTTTTAACGCTTCAGCTGGCCATGAGGCAGGCATTTCAGACGGAACTACTGATAACATATATGATGTGAGGTCTATATAGTTTAGTAAATCAAACCTATTATTTGTCACCGGATTTAAGTAAATATCTCCCCGGTACTGTCTATTTTCTTTACCTCCCCAGAAATAGTTTTGAGCGAACTTTATATCATATATTGCAAACAGGTTATTATTATTTTCTGTGGTTATATTAATCTTTTGATTAGTAGACATAATTTCTAATATTTTCCCGTTTTTTAATACATAAAAAGTATGATTGTTATAGCTAATTTGATACTGTGTATTTTTCTCTCCCTCAAATAAAATGTTGTTGTTTTGTTTTATATAAAAATTGTATTTTGATTGAAATCTTATCCGGTCTAAGTTTTCCTGTAAGCCAACTTTGATCTCATCATATTTTTTATTGGGCTCTATTTCTACAATATCAAACCAATCAATCTCCATTTTTTCTTTTCGGGCTGGTTTTTCTTCAAAATACTGTGGATAATTATTCTCAATTTCGTTAATCCGTTTACGGGCTATATCAACACTAATTCCACTATTTAAACTTCTTTCCCAGTAGTCATAAGCTTTTAAAGGTGCATTCTTTTTATCATAAAGTACAGCTAAATCATAATACAATTCACTCATGCTATGGTCTTGACCAAGAGCTCTTTCATACATATCAATTGCCTTTTCATATTCATTATTATTTTTATGAATCTCTGCTGCTCCAAGATAATTAAGGATAATCTGTTTATTATAATCTATACCATTATTATAATAATTTAAAGCTGCTTCTTGTTCTCCCTGTTCTAAGGCTATATTTCCTAAATAATAATGTACTAAGGCAAGTTTTCTTACCGATAAATCTTTTTCAGATTCTTTTAATATTTCTAATAGATTATTAAATATATTTTGAGCTTTTTCTTTATTACCATTTTCATATAGATATTTACCATAATAATAGTTATATTCAGACGATTTATCATATTCATCATATGTCTTACTTAATATATTATTTATTCTTTCCTCTTTAAAATTTACATAATCGCTAATTATAATTATATTTTTACTAACTTCTAATTTATTATAGCCTTTTTCATATAATTCAATATATTTATCCAAACTATTTTTATAATTACCAGCATAAAAATTGTTTTCAGCTTCATTTATGAGAACATTATAATCCGCTGCTGGTTGTTTTTCTTCGTTTTTCTTTTCTGTGTTAACATTATCTTCTTCAGCATTTCTATTATCCTGTGTAGTATCGTCTCCATTTACATAATCTCCTACAAAAGGACCATAATTTTCATATATATAGGGAATTGAAAAACCAACAAAAAAACATAATAACAATATTATTATTACAGTCAATTTTTTATTCATTATTTGCCCACCTTATTTATCTGTTATATTATTAATTTCTATATTAAAGAGGTTATCCCTGCTATATATAGATAAAAGTGCAGTCTAAACTGCACTTTTATCTTAAATATTTTATTTATATTGATAATCTTAATGATCCATATTGACGTCTTCAAGTTTTTCTTCCTTTACACTTTTACCAAATACTTGCACAATTAAGTAAAGTATTATTACCCCAATAGGTAATGTAATTATCGGAGATACTCCAAATCCAGCCGGTAAGAAACCAAATAATGCTGCAACTGCACCTACTGTTAAAGCATATGGTAGTTGTGTAGTCACATGGTCCATATGGTCAACTGCCGAGGCAGTTGAGGACATTATAGTAGTGTCTGAAATTGGTGAACAGTGGTCTCCCATTACTGCTGCTGTTAATACAGCTCCAATTGCTGGCAGCATAGGTGATGCAATATTATATGCCAATGGAATTGCTAAAGGCATTACAATCGCAACTGTACCCCATGAACTACCAATTGTAAAGGCAATAAAGGCAGATATTACAAATAATAGGACGGGGATTAAAAATCCAGGTAAATTACCTTCTAAGATACCTACCAAGTAATCTGCAGTACCTAAATCATCTGTAATCCCACCTATTGACCAAGCTAAGATTAAAATCATGGTAGCAATAAACATCGATTTGGCACCATCTATCCAGCTTTCTACGACTTTAGAAATATTTAAAATTCCCTTAACGAGTGCTAATATTCCAGCTGTAAAACCACCTGCAAAAGATGCCCATAATAAAACGACACTAGCATCAGCATCACCAAAAGCAGTCTGGATACTCACATCAGAGGCAGCTCCACCCCCATTGTACCATAAACCAAATATGGTAACAGCAATTACAACAAGAATTGGGAAAAATGCATCAAATATATTAAAAGAAGTGCCTTCTGGTTTTTCAACTTCTTCTAACTCTTTTGAAACCATAGGTGTTGAACCCGGTCTAAGAGTTTCACCAGTAGTTCTGGCTCTATGTTCAGCTGTATACATTGGACCAAAGTCTTTCATTGTATAAATTATAATCAATGCAAAAATAAGAGCTAATATTGAATAAAATCTATAAGGTATTGATTGAACAAAAGTTGAATAAGCACTTTGTTCTATACCCAAGTTTTGAAAACCATCTTTAATAACTCCTACTTCAAATGCAATCCACGTTGAAATAGGTACTATACTTGAAACCGCTGCTGCGGTAAGGTCTACAACAAAAGATAGTTTTTCTCTTGATACTTTCATTTTATCAGTAATTGGTCTCATAGTATTTCCTACAATTAATGTATTTGCATAGTCATCAAAGAAAATTAATACACCCATTGACCAAGTAACTAGTAATGTATTTTTAATTGTTTTAGCCTTTTTGGCAACATATTCTCCAATGGCAACTACACCACCAGCTTTATTTATAATACCAATCATACCACCCATTGATAATAAAAATATAATAATACCGGCATTCCAAGAATCAGCCAAAGAACCCAGCATATAATTATCTAAAGTACTTACAAAACCAGCTATTGGATTATAGTTAGATAATATTAATGCTCCAGAAAATACTCCTAAAAATAATGAAATGATTACTTCTTTACTCCACCAAGCTAAAATAATAGCTAATAGTGGTGGAAGAAGTGAAATTAATCCATAGTTATCCATATCTATAAAACCTCCATATTATTTTATATTTTTTATTGAATAATTTATACTTTTTTACTATAAAAATAACAAAACCCAGCGGGATTTCCGCTGGGTGTAAATTCAGTTAGCACCAGTAGAAACCACCTCCTCTTTCCCATTTGATGAGATAGCTCAACATTGAAATACGGGTTATACTTCAATGACAGTCCTGCATATGTTATACACAGACCCAATCCTTAATCTTTAAAACCATAAAAATTAAAGACTTCGGCAAAACTTCCTTTCACTCTTTTCTTGTTAGGTTTTTTAAAAAAGAGTTACTCTTTAGTTTTGCGCCTCTACCTCATCCGTTCAAAGATGAGGTAATTTCTTATATTTAATTTTAAATTAGTATATAATAATATATTTAAGCTGTCAAGGAATATGACTGATTTTATCAAGTTAAAGGTAAATTTTAAAGTAAATCACTGGATATTTGCGCTATTTCAGATCTTTCACCTTTTAATAACATAATATGTCCTGCTAATTGCTCCTCATAAAAATGATTTGCTACTTGAGATAAGCCATTATTTACTTTATCTAAATAGGGATTATCTATCTGAAATGGATCCCCTGTTAAAATTATTTTAGAATCCTTTCCCACCCTAGTCAAAATAGTTTTAACTTCATGTTTTGATAGGTTTTGCGCTTCATCTATAATAATATATTGATTAGGAATTGATCTACCTCTAATATATGTCAGTGCCTCAATCTGAATAAAATTATTTTCAATCAATTGATCAATGGAAAGATAAGAGCCTTCATTACTATGAATTATCAAATTTAAGTTATCCAGAATAGGCTGCATCCAGGGTTCTAATTTTTCTTCCACTGATCCCGGTAAATATCCCATATCTTTACCCATTGGAACAACAGGTCTTGCTATAAGTACCCTTTCAAAAATTTTCTCATTTGTAACTTTTTGTAACCCAGCAGCTAAAGCAAGTAAAGTTTTCCCTGTACCTGCTTTTCCAGAAACTGTAACCACTTTGATATCATCATTTAATAATAGTTCCAAGGCAAATTTTTGTTCTCTATTTAGAGGTTTAATACCCATTGGAGTACTTTTATCAAATATCAAGGGCACAATTTTTTTACCATCAAAACGTCCTAAAGCACTCTTATTTTTGTCATCAGTAGTTGATAATTGAACCATTTGGTGAGGATAAAATTCATCTAAATCTTCATCTAATTCTTTAGGATTAAGTTCCTTATCCTTGTAAAATTTGTCAATTATATTACTTGTAGTATTTATCTCAACATAACCATCATATAATTTTTCACCATCTATACCATTACCTTTATGATCTTCTGCTTTTATATCAAAGGCATTTGCAATCAACCTCAAATTTATATCATTAGAAACCATAACTACTTCTTTTTCGGAATTAGATTTTTGTAGATCAATTGCAGTCGAAAGTATTCTATTATCATATTTGGTCGCACTTAAATGAGGTGGTAGCTCAAGTTCTTCTTTATCAATTACAATTTTTAATGTACTACCATTTTCTAATTTTATTCCTTCATTTAATTTACCCTTTGTTCTTAAGTCATCTAAAATTCGGGAGGTTTCTCTGGCATTATATCCGATATCAGATGTTTTGTTTTTTTGATTATCAAGTTCTTCTAAAACTGCTAGAGGTATCATAACCTCATGGGTTTCATAATCATAAATAGCACTGGGATCATCGAGCAAAACATTTGTATCTAATACATATATTTTATTATTCATATTATTTGCTCCTTTCTAATTACCAGAGAGTTAACTGTGTAGCCTTATCATGTTTTCTTTCAAGTTTATTCCCTTTAAGAGGTTGAATATAAAATTCACTGGCAAAAACTTTAGTACCTTCCGCCAAATGACCTCCATAACAACTCCCATCTTGATCTGCTAAAACTATATGAGCATGAATAAAGGGTTCACCATCCATTAAAGAAATATTCCCTATACAACTTACAACTTCCATTTCTCTATCAAACTTTTTGTATTCATATTGATTAGTTTCCTGATTATAAAAACCTATTTTAGCTTTTTGTACTGCACCTATTACCTTTATAATTCCAGTTTTAATCTCTTTTTCTTTGATGATATTGGTTAGCTCTTTTAGGAGGTCATCATCTTTTTGCAGTCTCCCCATATACACTTCGTCGACAGAGAATTTTTTAAGCATTTTATTCCTCCTCAGATATTTTGCTTTCAACTCTTTCCAGATTTACTTCTGCTTTTTTATAATTTGAATCAATTTCTAGCGCTTCCTCATAATATTCAGCTGCTTGGGAGTGCTGTCCAAGGTTTTCATAGATAATACCGGCATTATTATAAACATATGGCACAGAAGGGTCTAACTCTAGTGCTTCATTAATATATTTTCTTGCCTCACTAAAATTACCTAAATTAATATAGCATAAACCTAAATTATTATATACATAAAAGTTATCTTGGTTTAATTCAATTGCTTTTTCAAAATTATCTACAGCTTGATTATACTCTCTTTTATCCATATGAATTAAACCTAATAAATTATATACCTGTTCATCTACAGGGGTATAACCTTCCGCCTTTAAAAGTATATCATAAGCTTTTGATTTTTCATTATTATTATAATATGCCCTTCCTAAATTAACTAAGAGATTATAGGAATCACCCTTTATTTCCCTAGCATAATTAAATGAATCTATTGCTGTTTCATATTGATTTAATTTGGTGTAACTAAGTCCCAAATAAAAATGAACAAGATAGCTATCCTGTTTTTCAGCAGCATAACTTGTAAGATAGTCTATTGCTTTTTGATAATTTCTACTATTATATTCATTAATACCATTTTCCAGTAAATTTTGAGCCTGTGAAGAAATAGTGAACATTAAAATAAATATTAAAGATAATAATAAAATCTTTTTACCTTTACACATTTCAATTAGCCTCCTTAATTTGATTTTGGAAATATTTACAATTCGAACTAATTTTACATTCATTACACAGTGGTGTTCTAGCCTTACATACTTCTCTGCCATGAAAAATCAACCAATGATGAAATTTAGTCCAATAATCGCCTGGCACTACTTTCATTAGATCCTGTTCAACCTGATCTCTTTTTGCAGTATCCACTAAACCTAACCGGTTAGCAACTCTAAAAACGTGGGTATCCACGGCAATTGTTTCCTGGTCGAAAGCATTGGCTAAAACTACATTAGCAGTTTTTCTACCAACCCCAGGTAATTTTGTTAATTCTTTTCTGTTTTTAGGAACTTCACCATTAAAGTCTGTTAAAATCATTTTACTTGTCTCTATAATATATTTGCTTTTGTTTTTATATAAACCTATTGTTTGTATTTCCTTTTGTAATTCTTTTACACTTAGATTAGCAAAATCAGTAGGATTTTTATATTTTTTAAAAAGTTCTTTATTAACTTTGTTAACCTGTACATCAGTGGTCTGAGCAGACATTATAGTCGCTATTAATAATTGAAAAGGAGTTTCATAATTTAAAGCTGATTTTGGATCTGGATATTTCTCTTCAAAGTATTCAATGATTTCTTTTATATTTTTTTCCAAATTATCATCTCCTTCTGGAAAATCCTCCAAAAAAATGTTAAAATAACTATTAGTCATCTTAAAAAAATTATATCATAATTTTAGTCTATATTGAAGTTTGGGAGGCAATAAATATGAATATTGGTATTGATATTGATGGTGTAATAACACATGAGAAAAAAGGCAAAGAAAATATTTGGTTAAGATCATTAAACAATTATTTCGAAGAAAATATAAAAAGAAAAAAAGATGTATATGATTTTTCAAAAGCCTATGACTTACCTTTAGAAGACTTAAGCGAATTTTTAAATAATAAAATTCATGAAATATACTCGAATGTTGGGATCGCGCCTAATGCTAAAAATATTATTGATAAATTAAAAAATGAGGGCCATACAATTTATTTAATTACTGCTCGTAATGAAAAGTTTAGACCACTAACAATCAAATGGCTTGAACAGCATAAAGTCAATTATGATTACCTCTTTCATGAGCATAATAAAGCTGAATTAGCTGAAGAAAAAAATATAAAATTGTTTATTGAAGATAATAAGTCTAATTCAAATGATTT
>JGI1684J13235_1000034_pt1 | contig 45955 bp, 52 predicted proteins | sample PonA232FremontCA_2_FD_13235 | JGI IMG/M metagenome (IMG submission 13235) | reverse complement strand
ACCAATACCAAAAAAGCTAAAAAAATAAGGCTAATAAAAAATGTTCTGATTAAAAATGTTCTGATTCGCTTTAAAACAAATAATAAACTTAATTTGCTATAATTGGTTTTACCGTAGCTGTCCCCTCATCAGAAGTTATAATCAAAACCCCGATATTGTCCCTTAGCGATGTTCCAACATCAGTTAAGTAAACATAATGCCCCAAATCGGAGAAATGAATTACATTATCCGGAGAAGCCAAAGTTCTCGCCTTTCCATTCACCACTAACTCAATCTCTTCAATTACGGCTGTAGATGGAGCTACCTGTACATCAGCAATATTAACAGTAATTCCCTCCTCATCGTAATGAGTAATCCTGGGATTCCCCGTAACTTGAAAATTAGGATCCAAATCAAGCATCATGGTAAGAGTAATCGACACAACTGCCAATGCAGTAATGAAAACTAAAAGATACTCCACAGTAGCCTGACCATTTATTTCCTCATAAAAACCTCGTATAATAATCTCATCCCCTAAACGTTTACCAAACTGATTTTAAAAAAGCAAATTTAAAAAACCTCTGTACACAAATTTGGAAATGAATATACACTTCTGAGTTGAAGACCTTGAAAGTAATAAGCTCATCAAAAAAAGAATCAAACGTCAAAAAAGCACTAAAAAAAGCCACAAAAGAACTCAACAAAAAACTCAAAACAGAACCAGGCTCAATATCAAAAATAAACCTAAAAACCCACGTAGGACTCCCTGGAGCAAGCATCGACCTCCTAACAATCCTCGACGACAAAAAACACACAAGCAAAAAAATAGCATGGGTAAACTCCGGAGGATCCACAGAGAAACAAGCACTTCAACAAGCAGAAGAAAAAATTAACCCAAAAATCAGCGAAATCCAAGGGGAACTGGCAGACTACCACATAGAATACATCAGCCCTCCACTACCGAAAAAAGTCTACGTCACAATGCTCCTGGCAATAAACGAAAAAATCCCAGAAAGCACCGAAAACCTGACAACAAGCGATAGAAGAGCTAGAATAAACCAAATAATCAGCTTGACAGGGGGAAACGCCAAAAGTATAAATATTAGCGAACTGGCAAACACTTTCAACGTTTCAAGAGACGTGATCTACAACGATTTGAAAAAACTAGAAATAGAACGCTAAAGCATCAAACCCAAAGCAAATTGGGCTCCGAAATAAACACCAACAGCAGCAGGAGTCAATAAGGGCATATACATCAACCCTTTAGTAATCTCACCATACCTAATCACACCTACAGCCAACGAAGTAGCCGCAGCCTGAATCGCAATGAAACCTCCTACAATCAAACTAGAACCAGGGGGTAGAACCTGACCACCAAAACCTCCATCACCACCCATACCACCTCCACCAGCTCCACCGCCGCCAGCACCACCCACCTCAGCAAACACGCCACTTAACTCTAAAACCAAACCAGTAATAAACGGAGCTGCAAACAACGAAGCAGCGAGCAAAAACATAACCTGTTGAGTGGTGCTCGACTTCCTCTCACGTTGAATCGTATGTGTCTCCCGAATATCATCAGAAATCGTCTCCAAAACATCAGCCAGCTCAGCTCCCCGCTCCATACCCTCAACGAGCAAAAAGAAAGCTCTATGAACAAGTTCAGAACCAGTCCTATCCGCCATAGCCCTCAAAGCACCTTCCATAGGTCTCCCTCGCCTCACCTGAGCCAAAGTCCTCTCAAATTCTTCAGACAAAGCACCATAATTCGAATCCCCAACATCCTCTAAAGCCTCATCCATACTGACACCCGCCTTCAAAGCCGTAGACATTTGCCTCAAAGCATCCGGCAAATTCTCTTCTAGTTCCCCAACCCTCTGTTCCCTCAAGAAATATGGCAAACCATAAACTAGGACTATAAAAATTAATGAAAATGCGGCAATCGCATACACCCAACCAGGGATATATGGAAAACTTATGAAAACAGAAGCAGCTCCCAGAGCAATCGCAACCAGAAAACCGATCATCAAAGTCAAACCAATATACTCAGACCCGGAAAAAGCAACATTCGTAGACAAAAGCTTTTTTTCCATATCATCGATGAAATCTTCAGGAAAAACCTTCTCAGCCAAATCCTCAAACGCACCAATAATAGAAACCATACAAATCACACCTCGGGCTCCATCCTCTTAAACATGAACACCATATAAAAAAGCAAAAACGGAACCGCTATCAAAAATAGCAATGCAAAAATACCCGATGACATCGACATATTTCCCATAAAACCACCCACAATCAAAACTACGATCAACATAGGGGGAATAACACCACTGCCAAACATGTACATCATGCCCATCATGTTCAAAGACTGAGTATAATCCTTCAAGTTCATCCTCAAATCCATAGCAGTTTCATCGGCCAAAATACTCAAGGTCTTCGAAAGGTTACCCCCTGTCCTAAGAGTCCTCTCGACCTGTCGAATAGCCCGCTCCATAGCATCCGACTCTACCCTCTCACGCATAGAAGCTAAAGCCCCAACCATGGATTCACCAGTCCTCATCTCCTGCAGAGTCCTGTCAAACTCCTCGGATAAAGCCTCATAATTAGCATTCGCCACAGAAGTCATCGTCTCAGGCAATCCAATACCAGAAGACAACTGCGTAGCCATATGACGCAAAGCATACGGAATCTCTTGATTAATCTCAGTAGCTCTACTCTGTATCCTCGAACTCGGACGACCCCTACCAACTACCAAAACGACAAAAAACACCAAAGGAGGAGCAAGAGCCATAAAAATCGATAACCCCATAAACATCCAAACGAAAAACACCGAAAAAATCGCCGCTACCACACCAACACCAATAACTGTAGCGATATATCTTTGAGGAGAAATCGTCATATTTGCCCTATAAAGATCCTCATCAAGCTCCGAAAAAAACCCTGAAAAACTGGAAGCAAGCCCACCAAACATACCCACGAAAATATCAGCCACCCGCTCCGAAGCAGGCCTTTCTAACTCCTCGTCCCTCTGATCTCCCCAATCACCCTCTTCCTCTTCTTCCTCATACCATTCATCCTGACTCTCTTCACCAGTTCCCTCCTCCATCCGCTTCAACTCCTGTAACCTATCCGACAACTCTACCTTTTCCTCTTCCTCCCCACCAAACGGATTTTCAACACTGGTTTTACGAATCCTATGCTGAGCACTTACAGTAAACTTACCGGTCCTCTCCACCCCCTCACCTACTGTAGAGAAAAATCCTAAAGCTTTCTCCTTGAAACTTTTATCTTCTCCTTCCTCATCTTCGTCTTCCCCACTATCACTAGAGAAAAAACTCAAAAACTTATCCTTAAAACCCTGATCACCGTCCTCTTCTCCTTCCCCCTCAGCCTCATCATTATCAACCTCAGGTTCCTGGTCCCCCCTCACCTCAGAAATTTTATCCACAACACTCTTCTCATCATCTTCTGCCATAAAAATACACCCTAACTCCTCTAACCATCAGGAACTTCAACATCCTCCCTCTCCACACCATCCTCCTCTATTTTCTCCAAAAATCCTTCAGGATCTTGATAATACTCCTCAAAAACATCCCCTACTTTCATAACATCAGTAATCTCTTTCTCTCCCATCCACTCCAAAACAGCCGCTCGTCTAGTAATCTCCTTCTCAACCTCCTTACCGGAAACTCCAGCAAACTCAGCAATATTACGCTTAATCTTACTAGGCACCCCGGTAGACTCCAACTTGTCCTTCTTCGCATTCCACTTATAAATACCACTAAGTTGTGGTTGACCATTCTCCATCCCAGTCAACTCAGCAATCTCCGTAACACGCCTAATCTGACCCTTCTCATGATGCTGCAATCTTTGCTGCATCACCACAGCATCCAAAGCAGGCAACATAACCTCCGGAACGTTCATGGGCGGCTCGGTAAGCCTTGTGATAGTCTCTTTAGCACTATTAGAGTGGACAGTACCCATACACCCATCATGTCCTGTATTCATACCTGTAAACATCGTCATAGCCTCCTCACCACGAATCTCACCTACAACTATCCTATCAGGACGCATACGAAGAGAGTTCTTAACCAATTCCGTCATTCCTACCGCTCCCTTCCCTTCAACATTAGGAGCCCTCGTTTCCAATCTAATCCAATGTTCATGAGGAAGATTCAGCTCAGCTGTATCCTCTATGGATATTATTCTCTCCTTACCTCGACAAAAAGAAGACAAAGTGTTCAAAGTAGTACTCTTACCACTCGCAGTTCCCCCCGCCACCAATATATTCGAAGGCTTAGCCTCCATCCCATCCACAGCTAGCCATAAAAACGCACCTACATCGACAGTAAGAGTTCCAAACTCTATAATATCAATAATGGTCAAAGGATCTTCTCTAAACTTTCTGATAGTCAGAGTAGGGCCGTCCAAAGAAATAGGAGGTATAGTAGCATTCACTCTGCTACCATCAGGGAGCGTAGCGTCGAGCAGAGGGTTTTGCTTATCGATCCGCCTACCAACATTCCGTCCCATCTTCTCTATCTGATGAACCAAATCATCCTCATTATCAAAACTAATATTGGTTACACACATCCCATGCTCCCTATCATAAATATATACAGGCTTCTCAGTAGCAGTGACCATAATTTCCTCCAACTTATCGTCCTCTAAAAGAACATCCAAAAGACCAAAACCAATCATGTCTCTAACAATGATTTTCGCCATCTGGTCCATCTTTTTGTCCGAAACTGAACTTGGAAGATTTTTCCCCTCAAGCATCTCTTTTACTTCTTCAGCGAACCGCTCTTTCCTATCCTCCTCTTCAACATCCTTAGGATCCAAATCAATCTCATTAATAGCTCTCTCCCTCACTTCAGTCATAATCTCTCTCTCTTCCGAAGTGATCTCCGGCAACTTCGCTCGATAATAAGGTTGATCCCCCTTCTCAACAGAAAAAATATCAGCCTGTTCCCTCTCCTCGATCTTTTCATCCGTCTCTATCTCATCTTCCGTATCGAAGGAAACTTCTGGTATCTTATCAGAATAAGATTCCTCCTCCCCACCTTCAGCTCCTAAACCTCCTCCCCCTTCTTCCACTGATTCAGCTACCTCATCACCAAGAGGTATCTCTTCCCCTTCTTCTAGACCTTCGAACCATTCACCTAACCCCTCTTCTTCGTCTTTGTTCTTCTCAGAATCCTTAGGATTAGACATCAGAACCCTCTCTTCAAACAAATATGTTCTTTTTTCATTATAAAGTTGAGAGATTCTCCCTTGAAAGCCTTAAAAAAAAGCAATCTAAACAAATCCCTTTATATGCCTTATTGATCGGAAAAGGAGGACTATCTGCCAAAAAGAAAGGTAATGAGCCAATAAAAACCTGAAATAAACGGACGAGTCCTTTTAAAAAATACTAAATAGATAAAAAAACACCGTAGAATACTCAAGAATGATAAAATGGGAAAAGGCAGCCGAGCAGAAAGAGAACTTATAAACAAATTCTGGGAAAACGGATACGCCACAATGAGAGCGCCCGCCTCTGGATCGGGAAGAAAACACCCACAGCCGGACCTACTCACAAGCATAAACGGAAAAAATTACGCTATAGAGATAAAATCCTCCTCAGAAGAAACCATCTACATAGATAAAGAAGAAATCAGAAAACTGAAAGACTTTTGCGAAAAATTTGGAGCCAAACCCCTAATCGGAGTGAGATTTGATTACGAAGGTTGGCTATTCTTTCGGCCTGAAAGATGCGAAACCACCGAAAAGAACTACAAAATAAACAGAGATGAAGTGGATCTAAACTTCGTGGAAGGGGAAGGATTCAAAAAACAAAAGACCATCTCATAAGCTAGAAAAATGCTATTTATCACCAGAAAAAAAATCTAGTAAACTATAACGCTTTCCACACTATCCAAATCTCGAAGATCCTCAACCACTTCTCCACTAATCGGATTATTAGTTATCACCGTCAGCCTAGGCTGAGCAGTGAGATAAGGATCGTCAGTGATGGACTGTCTAACACTCAAACCGTGCTTAGAAATAACGCCGGAAACCTCACTAATAATCCCACTCTCCGTAGCATCGGTAGGAATTATCTCAAACAAACCTAAATCCAAATGCCTAGCCACACCTTTCAAATACGGAACCGGCCTCAGATTCGAAAAAATACCTCTCAACTCATCGTTCTCAAGAACAGTACGAACGGTCGAATGAACAGCTCTCCTATCTACCCCTGCCTCCTCAGCAATCTGTACAGCAGGAACTCTTATACCTCCACAAACAACCTCTTCATCCTCATGAGCCCTCAGACCATACTTATACAAAACCCTCGCAACTTTCAACTGAGCGGGATTTCCTTCGAAAAAATCCTTAATCTTCCCCCACATATCCGCACCGCCGGACAACTCTTGCTCTGCACCAGCAGTTCTAGAAATAGTCAATCTAATAATATCCTCAGCAAATTCAGGATCGATACCCTCTTCCACGGCCTTCTCTCTGGCTTTTTCAACAACCTTCTGCTCTCTACCTTTATCTCTAACTCCACGCCCCATACCCTCTTTAATTTCCAAAATGTCCTCAGCGACTCCAATTCTATCAGACAAAAGCTCCACGATCTTATCATCGATCTCGTCAATTCGGTCTCTAAGACTTTCTAACTCTTCCTCACTCATCCTCAAGAACAGCTCCCTTCACAGACGGTTTCGTTTCCAAAATCATACCATCATAATCTTTCCAACAATCTTTAATATCCTCCACTTTTTCTTCCTCACAAACCGCAACATGAGCCGGACCCGTGCCTGTCAAACCCGCAGACAAAGCCCCACAGTCCAAAGCATCCAAGGAAGGTCCTGCATCATATCCAAAAACCGAACAGTAAAGCAAACCGTTAAGAGTCTGAGCACCCTGCCAATTCCTAGAAAGAGCCTCATAGTGAGCCAACTCCACCTGCTTCGAAATCGCCTCCGCCCGCTCCTGGTCCACATCGACCGTATAAGACTGACCCTCTGGGACAAAAATCAAAACATGCAACTCCGGATCCACATCAAACCGGTTCAACAACTCCATCTCCTCATTATCCGTCACAGTCCCACCGCCAAAATAAGAAGCAGAAGCATCATCAAAAGCTCCCGTAATAGTAGTACCGGCATCAAAAGCAGCCTCGATACCTATATCCAAAACCTCCTCATCGGACAGCTCTTCACCTAGAGCACCAGCAGTCGCAAGAACAGTCGCATTAGCAGCAGCACTGCTGCTCGACAAACCGACAGCTATCGGCAAATCAGTCGTCGTCTCCACCCTTCCATCATAATCTCCGGAAACATCGAAATGATCCAAAACCTTCTCCACACACATCTCTACCAAAGTAGGATCCTCGGAAGAATCACCGACCAGGCCCTCTATCTCTCCACTACCATCTTCCAGCTCCACCTCAGCCTCCACTCCCAAATCTATCGAAAATGCCGCTCCTTTACCTAAAGCAATGGCATTAACAACCGTCACAGATCCACAAGCCGAAGCTACACCTTTCACTCTGAATCCTCAACCTTATCCGGATTTATCTTACCTGCCCGCATCATCATATCGGTCAAAACTATCGCCAACATCGCCTCCGCAACAGGACCTACACGTGGACAAACGTTCGGATCGAAACGGCCCTCCAACTCCAATCGGTCCTCCTCCATACTGGACAGGTCAACAGTCTTTTGAGGCTTAGAAATAGAGGGCGTCGGTTTGACAGCCAATCTAGCCACTATGTCCTCGCCAGAACTTATACCGCCCAAAATTCCGCCCGCATGATTGCTCATAGTTTCCAACTCCCCGTCTTCCAATTTGTAAAAATCATTCATCTCGGACCCTTTCTTTTCCGCAGCATCAAAACCCGAACCGATTTCTACGCCTTTCACAGCCCCAATCGACATCAGAGCTTTAGCCAATTCTCCATCCAATTTATCAAAAACGGGCTCTCCCAACCCGGCAGGGGTATCTATGGACAAAACTTCAACTATCCCACCCGTACTATCTCCCTCCTCACTGCCCTCCAAAACTTCATCCTTCATCTTTTCCCCCACCTGAGAATCTGCACACCTCATCTCATTTTTCTCAGGCACTTCTCGAATATCATCCAAACTAGGCCTCTCTTCCAAACTCACACTACCTACCTTTACGACATGCGAAAGAACTTCAATACCTTCTCGGGCTAAAAGCTTCTTAGCAAAAGCTCCCGCCGCAACCCTACCTACAGTCTCCCTTCCAGAAGACCTCCCTCCACCACGATAATCAACATGATCATATTTCAAACGATAAGTAAGATCGGCATGACCCGGTCTAGGCTTGTCTTTCCGTTCCTCATACTTCTCCGAATCCACATCTTTATTCTCAACCAACATAGCCACAGGCGTGCCCAATGTCTTTCCCTGGAACACACCTGACAAGAAATTGACCATATCCTTCTCGTCTCTCGAAGTCTCGACATCACTTTTACCCGGTCTCCTCCTGTTCAACTCTTTCTGAACCTCCTCCCTATCAATCGGAAGCCCGGCTGGAACACCATCGACTACTACGCCAACCGTCTCGCCATGGCTCTCCCCCCAAGTCGTGACTTCAAAAATTTTCCCGTAACTATTTCCGCTCATTATCTCCCAATAAAATACTTCGGCAAAAATTATAAAATCTTTTAAAAAACGAAGAAATTTCCCGAAAAAATCAAAAAATCATGGAAAATATCACTAAAAATCCTAAAAAAGATTAATTCTCCTCGGCCTCTCCCTCATAATTCAAATCCGCACCCAAACTGTGAACATCCTCAACAAACTCAGGATAAGAAATATTCACACAATCAAAATTCTTAACCGTCACAGGGCCATCCGCATACAGACCAGCTATCGCCAAAGACATAGCTATCCTATGGTCACCATGCGACCTAACTTCTCCTCCTGAAATCTTTCCCTCACCAAACACTTTTAGAGAATCCTCTCTCTCCTCAATCTTCACGCCAAGCTTCCTCAACTCTCTCGTAATAACGTCCAACCTATCCACTTCCTTATACCTCAAATGCTCCACATTATACAACCGGGTCGTCCCCTCGGCAAGAGCCCCTAAAACAGTCAATATCGGAACAAGATCAGGATTATCAGAACAATCTGCATCTATACCCGAAATTTTCTCCTTGCCGACCACCTTCACCGAATCCTCCTCAATATAAACACTCGCTCCAAAATCCTTCAACAGATCTATTATCCGTCTATCTCCCTGAACATCTCCAGGATCCAAATTATTCACCGTCACACCGTCGGGAGAGAGAGCCCCTGCACAGAGAATGAAAGCCGCCGAAGAAAAATCACCCGGAACGGAACAATCTATCGGTTTCAAAGACTGTTCACCTGGAATAGTATAGCTCAAAAGAGAAGAGCTCGGCTTGACAACTCCACCTGCCTCTTCCAAAGTTTTCAAAGTTATCTCAACATAAGGTTTAGACTTAAGATCTTCCTCTATCTCCAAATCTATCCCCACCTCAGAACAAAGCCCGGCAATCAACAAAGCTGAAACAAACTGCGAACTCACATCACCAGTTATCACAGTCTCACCCCCCACCAAATCTCCCCCCACCAAAACAGGAGGTCGACCATTCCTACCCTGACACTTTGCCGAAACACCTAAATCATTCAAAGAATCGACCAAAGGCCCCATCGGCCGTTCTAATATCGACTCATCACCTGTAAGCTGGATCTTTTCCGAAGTCAAAGAAGAAATAGCAGACATAATCCGAAGTGTAGTGCCAGAATTCCCAACATCTATCTTATTACCACGAGGGCTCAAATCCCCACCGGTTCCAACAATCTCAACAATATCAGACCCCATCTCCACATCCGCTCCTAAAAATCGAACAGCACGAAGTGTCGATTTAGTGTCTAAGCTCAACAAAGGATTCCTGATTCTACTCTTCCCATCGGCCAACAAGGCAAGAGAAAAATAACGATGGGTATAACTTTTAGAAGGTTGAGCCTCTACCTCACCCTCTATAACCGAAGGACTAACAGTCAAATCTCCCAAAGTAACACCTCAACATTATACTAATAAAGCGTCTGCTAACAAATAACTTTTAATCATGCGCCTGCTAAATACACACGGTAAAAAAATGTCTGAGATAGGAAAGAAGGTCAGACTCGAACGAATTATGAATAGAGATACAGAGAGAACAGTAATCGTTCCAATGGACCACGGCATAACAAGTGGTCCAATAGACGGACTAAGAGACATGTCCGGAGCGGTAAACAAAGTAGCTGAAGGGGGAGCAAACGCCGTACTACTCCACAAAGGAATAGTACAAGCTGCTCATCGAGGATACGGAAAAGATATCGGGCTAATAGTTCACCTATCAGCAAGCACTAGCCTAGGGCCCGACCCAAACAATAAAGTCCAAGTCGCCAGTGTCAAGGAAGCGGTCAAACTAAGTGCCGACGCGGTTTCAGTCCACGTCAATGTAGGATCCGAACAAGAAGCTCGACAATTGAAAGAAATGGGTAAAATAGCAGATCAATGCGAAGAATGGGGAATGCCCCTAGTAGCAATGATGTACCCAAGAGGCGATAAAGTGGACAACGAATTCGATTCAGAAGTCGTAGCCCACGCAGCAAGAGTAGGAGCAGAACTAGGAGCAGATATAATTAAAACTAACTTCACCGAAACAATATCCTCATTTAGAGACGTCACAAAAGGATGTCCCGTACCTGTAGTAATAGCAGGAGGTCCAAAAGCCGAATCCGACGAAGAAGTTCTGAAAATGGCATCATACGCTATTCGCGCCGGAGGAGCCGGAGTCTCAATAGGAAGAAACGTTTTCCAACACAAGAATCCTTCCGGAATGATAAAAGCCCTCACAGAAATAGTCCATCACGGAGTAGACGCAGAAGAAGCAGCTGAAGAGTTGTAAAGGCGGTGGAATTTTGCAGAAAAAATTTTGGTTAAAGGCAGACGGGGGCGAAGAGTGGGACGAGAGAAAGGAGTACATAACCGCAAGCCTAGAAGCAGGTTTTGACTCCGTAATAGTTCCAGCGGAAGATGTAGAAACTACTGAAACTTTAGGAAATATTGAAACCATTTCAGAATCTGAAGATGCAGATTTTCCATTGTTTGAAATTTCTAACGAAGAAGAAGTCGAACAGGCAATCTCCCAAGTCAAAGAAATAGAGGATAGAGAAACAGTAGCTAAAATAGAAATTTCAGGGAAAGGAATGGAAGAAGCGGCCGTCGAAGTAGGGAAACATGCCGATTATCTCATAATCATAGCCCACGATTGGAAGGTTATTCCTCTTGAGAACCTCATTTCTAAACTTCAAGATGCTGAAGCAAAACTCATAGCAGGGGTTAAAGATGCAGATGAGGCCAAAACGGCGCTCGAAACCCTGGAAGTTGGGTCGGACGGAATTCTTCTAAATCCTGAAGAAGGCGTTAACGAAATCAAGAAAACTGGAAAGATTCAAGAAGAGATCGGCCAAGAGAAATTTGAACTTGTCAATGCAGAGATAACAAAAGTAGAATCAGCGGGAATGGGAGATCGAGTATGTGTCGATACCTCCTCCCTGATGAACATCGGAGAAGGTATGCTAGTGGGAAGTCAATCAGATGGATTATTTTTAGTTCACTCGGAAACTCTAGAAAGCGAATATGTAGATTCCAGACCATTTCGAGTCAATGCTGGAGCGGTTCATGCTTACATACAAGCCCCTGGAGGAAGAACAAACTACCTTTCAGAACTTGAGAGTGGAGATAAGATCCTAATTGTAAACTCGAAAGGCGAAGCAAATACTGCAACGGTCGGAAGGGTCAAGATAGAAAGACGCCCTATGCTTTTGATAGAAGCAGAGTACAATGACCGAAAGTACAAAACGTTGCTCCAAAATGCCGAGACAATCAATCTCGTAAACGAAGACCACGAACCCGTTTCCGTTTCTGACTTGGAAGTGGGAGATGAAATATTATTACACCCTCAAGAAGGCGGACGCCACTTCGGCACAAAAGTAGAAGAAACTCTTGTAGAGAGATGATTTCTTGTTCAGAATCGGGAGATATGAAATCTCAGAACCTGCTATATGCTGTTCTATAATCGGAAAAAAAGAAGATATTAGAGAAGAAAGCGCTAAAGCCGTCGAAAAAAGTGCGGACCTTTTAGAAATCCGTTTAGACAAAATGAAGGATTTCTCAGATATAAAACCATTATTTGACCTAGATATACCCACCATCGCCACGAATCGGACAAAGGAAGAAGGTGGACACTTCGAAGGAGATGAAAAAGAAAGAATCGAGATACTTTCCAAATGCATCGAAGAAGGGGCCTCATGCATAGACATCGAACTCTCCACCGAAAACGAACTCACCAAAGAGATAACAAAAAAGGCAAGAGAGAACGATTCCAGCATAATCCTTTCACATCACGATTTCGAAAAAGTCCCGTCCATAGAAAATCTTCAAAAAAAGGTCAAAGAAATGGAAAAATACGAACATGATTTCAAAAAAATAATAGGCTATTCAAATAGTCGTGAAGAGTCCGTAAACATCTTAGAGTTCCTAATTCTAGAAAATTCGAAAAATAGGGACCTCATAACATTCGCCATGGGTGAAAAAGGGAGCTTCACAAGGATCACCGCCCCTGTACTCGGATCACCCTTCACCTACGCATCAATGAAAGAAAAAACGGCTCCAGGCCAACTAGGATTCTCAACTGTGAAAGACATTCTGGACATGTATAAGGAATAAATCAGATGGCCCCATAGTTAGAATTGAAAGCGATGAATATTTTGAGGGCAAATAATGGATATATCGAGCGAAACTAAAATTGTAGGTCTAATCGGCAACCCTGTAGAGCACAGCATGTCCCCCTCAATGCAGAACCCCGCTTTTCAACAAAAGGGGTTGAATTATGCCTATGTCACTTTCAAAGTGGAAGAAAAAAATATTGAAAAAGCCTTGGAAGGTATCAAAGGACTGGAAATAGAAGGGGTAAATGTAACAATCCCCCATAAATCTTCAGTAATACCTCATCTAGACAATATAGAGAACACTGCAAAGAAAATAGGAGCAGTAAACACCATAAAAAGAGAAAAAAACGAACTAGTCGGCCATAACACCGATGGAAAAGGCGCATTAAAATCCTTGAAAAATAATGTGGGGGAAATAAAGAACAAAAAAGTTCTGATGCTGGGAGCAGGTGGAGCTGCAAAAGCCATCGGCTACACCCTCGTAGAGAACGGAGCTACTCTTACTATCTCCAACCGTTCAGAAGAGAAAGGTAAAAACCTCGCATCTGAAATTTCGGAAAAAACTTCCACCGAAGTAGAACATATATCTCAAAAAAATCAAACTCTCAAAAAAGAAATCAAAAAACACGACATCCTAGTAGACAGCACTTCCGTAGGAATGCATCCCAACGAAGACCAAACCTTATTAAAATCCGAAATGATGGATGAAGACTTGATCGTGATGGACATCGTATACAATCCTAAAAAAACAAAATTGCTAAGAGAAGCGGAAAAAGCCGGCGCAACGACTATATCCGGTCTAGAAATGCTCGTATACCAAGGTGCGGAATCTTTTGAAATCTGGACAGGAGAAAATGCACCTATCGAAGTCATGCTAAAAAAAGCAGAGGAAGCTTTAGAGGGTTAATATGGATATAGCGATCTTAGGTTCTGGAGAGATGGGAAAATGGTTCGCAAGATTCTTCAAAAACAAAGGATGGAATGTGACAATTACAGACAAAGACCATAATAAAGCTTTGAAAATAGCGGAAGAACTAGACGTAGCTGTTGAAAAAAGTAACAAGAAAGCAGCGCAAGGTTCTCAAATCATAATGGTATCAGTCCCCATCCAATCAACGGTGCCAGTAATCAAAGAGATCAAGGATAGCCTAGAAAAAGACGCCTTACTAGTAGAAATTGCCTCTGTGAAGAAAAAAATCGTGGAAAAGATGAAAGATTTAGAAATAGAATCAGAGCTAGCCTCTATACATCCATTATTTGGGCCAGGTTCAAAGAATTTAGAAGGGCAAAATATTGCATCAATCAAAATCAAAACCGGAGAAAGGTATGATAACTTCAAAAAGACTCTGACCGATTCAGGAGCCAACGTTTTTGAGATGAAAGCGGAAGAGCATGACCGGATAACAGCTACAACTCAATCACTGACCCATTTCACAATCCTAAGCTTTCTCTCTTCACTTGACTCAATGGCAGATTTAGAAAAAGCTCAAAAACTATCCACTCCGATGTTTCAAAAACTGTTAAACTTATCCAAAGCGTTCCTAAGTGAGGACCCAAAGATATGTGGGGACATCCAAACGGAGAATATTTACGCAGAAGAGGCCCAAACAAAAGCGAAAGAAGCATCTGAATCGCTAGCTTCCGCAATAAAAGACGGAAACATGGAGATTATCGAGAAAATATTCGAAAAATATCGCGAGAAAATTGGAATGGAAGAAATAAAATCTACATATGAAAAAATCTACGAAAATGAGGACAGATAGGATGAAAGTAGGAATCCTAGGGCCAAGAGGAACATATTCCGAACTTGCTGCCAGAAAATATTTTGAAAAAGATATCGAAATAATCACTTTTCCACTCATCACGGACATAGCTGAAGCAGTGGAGGACGAAGAGATAGATGCAGGAATCGTCCCAATCGAAAGCCTTAGAAACGGTTCCGTCGGAGAAACTCTAGACGCCCTAGCATGGGCAGACGTGAAAGTCTATGCCGAAACAGTGCTCCCAATCAAACATCATCTATTGGCACCAAAAAAAATAGACCTAAAAGATATCAGACAAGTTCTTTCCCATCCTCAAGCCTTAGCGCAATGTAGAGATTTCTTGAGAGAGAATGTTCCAAACGCGGACTTGACAAGCACAAAGAGCACTGCTAAAGCGGCTAAACAGATAGCTAAAGACAAAAAACCATACAGAGCCGCCATCGGATCGCGAGGACTGGCCGACCTTTACGAATTAGAGATTATCGAGGAAGATTTGCAGGAGGGAAAGGGTGACGAGACGAGATTTTTCTGTTTGAAGAGAGAAGATCACGAACCTACTGGAGATGACAAAACCTCCATAGTGTTCTACACGAAAGAGGACAGACCGGGAATATTATACGAAGTTCTAAAGGAATTTGCCGAGCGAGATATCAACCTTACCAAGATAGAATCTAGACCTTCAAAAGAGGCTCTAGGAGATTATCTATTCTTCATCGATTTTGAGGGTCATAGAAAAGAGCCCCCAGTGAAAGAGGTTCTTGAAGAATTAGAACCGAAAGTAGCTACATTGAAGGTTATAGGATCCTACAGCAAGCGATATTAGGTGTGATTTCATGAGAGTGAAAAAAAAGATTGAGAAAGGTCTCGAAATAGATGTTGAAAAAATCGAGGGTAGAATTATAAAATTCATTCAGGAAAAAACCGAAGAAGCCAACGCAGAAGGAGCGGTAATAGGTCTAAGCGGAGGGCTAGACTCCTCCACCATAGCATATCTCGCGAAGGAAGCTTTAGGTCAAAAAAATGTCCTTGGAATATTCATACCTGAAAAAGGAGTTACTGAAAAAAGAGATTTTGAAGACGTGGAAAAAGTCACGAAAAATTCGGGTATAGACTCAAAAACAATCCCAATCGACGACCCATTACAAGAACTGAAAAAGAAAGTGGGAGCAAACGACGAAGAAAGAATGGGCCTAGCAAATATGAAAGCGAGAATGAGGATGACGATTCTATACTATTATGCTAACACTAGTAATTCTTTGGTCATAGGCTCGAGTAACAAAAGCGAACTTCAATGCGGGTACTTCACAAAATTCGGAGACGGAGCATCGGACATAGTCCCCATGAGCCAGCTCTATAAGAGCCAAGAGAAAAAAATCGCTAAAGATTTAGGAATACCAAAATCCATAATAGAAAAGCCTCCAACCGCAGGACTTTGGAAGAATCAAAGCGACGAAAAAGAACTTGGACTGCCATACGAAAAAATAGACAAAATTTACCGAGGATTAGAACTAGGATTCGAAAAAAAGGAAATAGCTGAAGCTTTAGACCTAAATATCTCAGACATCGAAAAGTTCAAGCAGATGAAAAAGAAATCAGGACACAAAAGAAAAGGCCCTACTCATCTGGACCTAAATCTAGATTAATCATTTTTCGGCTCTACTTTCTGACAAATACCCGCCGCAATCGTCTGACCACCGTGTCTTATAGCAAATCTTCCTAGCTGAGGAACCTCACTAGCTTCTTCCATAACCATCGGTTTGGTAGGTCTAACTCTAATTACTCCCGCCTCCCCTTTTCTCAAAAAGTCAGGGTTTTCTTCAACAACTTTTCCCGTGCTAGAATCCACTTTCTTCTTTATCTCAATTATTTCTCCAGGAACGTTAGAGGATTGACAATGAAACAAAGGTGTAAATCCTGGGGTTATGTAAGTTGGAGAATCTAAGATAATCACTTTCCCCTCAAATTCTTCCGCCACCGTAGGAGGATTACTCGGAGAACCTGCCACATCCCCTCTCTTTATCTCATCTTTAGAAACCCCTCTGACATTGAAACCGACATTATCACCGGGTTCCGCCTCATCGATCTCCTCATGGTGCATCTCGATGGTCTTAACCTCACCTTTCACACCTGCAGGCTCGAAAACCACAGTATCATTAACTCGAAGAGTTCCGGTCTCAATCTTTCCTATAGGAACTGTACCGACACCTGTAACGGAATGAACATCCTGAATTGGAAGACGCAAAGGTTTATCCACAGGCTTTTTAGATTCTCTCAAAGACTGTAAAGCTCCCAAAACGGTAGGACCATCATACCAATCCAAATTATCACTAGGCTCGGAAACGTTCTCTCCCTTGAAGGCCGAACCAGGAATCACCGGAAAATCTGAAGCATTATCATAACCTATATTTTCAAGAAGAGGCATCAACTCTTTCTTCACTTCTTCATAGACACCCTGTCTATAATCCACCTTGTCCATCTTATTCACAACAATGACCAACTGATTCACCCCAAGAGTGTACGCCAAAGCAGCATGCTCCCTCGTCTGAGGCATTAGTCCGTCATCCGCCGCCACGACCAAAACAGCAGCATCCGCCTGACTGGCCCCGGTAATCATATTTTTTACGAAATCACTATGGCCGGGAGAATCGATGATCGTGATCATGTTTTCATCGGTTTCCAACTTCTCATAAGCTACATCTATCGTCAAACCACGGTCTCTTTCCTCTTCCAGATGGTCTAGAACCCAAGCAAACTTGAAAGATTCTGCATCCTCATCTATATCCTCAGAAGATATTACCCCTGTCTCATACAGAAGCCTGCCCATCAAAGTAGACTTACCGTGGTCGACATGACCAATTATAGCAAGGTTAACATGTGGCTTTTCTGACATTTTCCCTTTACTAATATGGCTCTTCTCTTAAGTCGTTTTTCTTAACAGGAAAATTTTCAAGAGAAACAATTCACTAATAGAACACAGAGTTAAGATGAAAGATATTCAACCAGAACATCCGAGATCAGAATCGTTGAAAATAAGAGAAAAATTAGCCAAAGGTCTAGAGAAAGGATTAGTCTCTCCAGCAGGACTAGCAGCGCACGGAAGAGGCGAAGCATTTGATTATCTACTGGGGGAGAAAACGACCCAACCAGCAAAAAAAGCTATCCGAACAGGGGCAGCCTCAATTGTGAAAGCTGAAGAACCAGTATTTTCCGTCAACGGAAACGTTTCAGCTCTAGTACCGGATGAAATCGGAAGATTATCCAAAGAGACTGACGTGAAAATAGAGGTCAACCTATTCCACGAATCCAAAGAAAGAGAAAAAAGAATTGCAAATCACCTCAAAAATCACGGAGTAGAAAAAGTCCTAGGTACAAAAAAAGAACATTCAGCCGAAATACCTGAAATACAAAGTGGAAGAAAAACTGTGGATAAAAGAGGCCAAAAGATTGCAGACACGATAGTAGTGCCTCTCGAAGATGGAGATAGAACTGAAAAATTAGTAAAAAATGAGAAAAAAGTAATCTCTATAGATTTAAACCCATTGTCAAGAACAGCACAATCATCCCACATAACGATTGTAGATAACATCGTTCGAACTATGCCTTTACTAATAGAGGAAATAAAAGATCTGAGACAACAGTCGTCGAACAAAATTAATGAAATAATAAAAGGATACGAAAACGAAAAGAATCTGGAAAAGGTCACCGATATAATGTTAAACACATTGAAAAAAGAGTCAAAAGAGGGAGATTAATTGAAACCAAAAGTTCAAGTCGCGCTAGATTTGACAAAAATAGAAAAGGCAATCAAGATAGGTACAGAAGCTGTAAAAGGTGGAGTAGACTGGATTGAAGCCGGAACCCCTTTAATAAAATCCGAAGGAGTAAAGGCCATCAAAAAACTGGAAGAGAAATTTCCCGAAAAAAAGATTATAGCCGATATGAAAACCATAGATACCGGCGAACTGGAGACAAGTTTAGCTGCAGAAGCGGGGGCGGACATAATATCAGTTCTAGGACATTCTGATGACAAAACAATAAAAGAAGCTGTAAAAGCATCAAAAAAATATGACACAAAGATAATATCCGACTTGATAACTGTAAAAGAACCTTACGAAAGCGTCGAAAGATTAGAGAAATTAGGAGTGGACTATATCGGGATACATACCGGAATAGACCAGCAGAAAACCGGTAAAAGCCCAATGAAAGAACTTAAGCCAGTTCTAGAGAAAGCAAATGTCCCAATAGCTATAGCAGGGGGGCTAAATGCTGAAAACTCAGCAAGTGCAATCAAGGAAGGGGCTTCAATAGTGATAGTAGGAAGTGCCATCACTCAAGCAAAAAACCCCACCAAACAAGCTGAAAAAGTAGTCAAAAACGTGAGGAATGCGAATGACTAAAAAAATCACACCATGTAAAATTAGGAAGAAAAAGAAGGAAAATGAAAAATTAGTTTTCCTAACAGCTTATGACTATCCATCCGCAAGAATCTTGGAAAAAACTGACATAGATGGTGCCTTAGTTGGAGATTCCGTAGGAAACACTGTACTTGGATATGAAAATACCCTACCAGTTTCCATGGACGAGATGATCCATCACACAAAAGCAGTCTCAAAAGGATTAGAAACCCCATTACTTGTAAGTGACATGCCCTTTCTCTCATACCAAACCAGCGCCGAAACAGCAGTCGAAAACTCTGGAAGACTCCTAAAAGAGGGAAAAGCTGAAGCCGTAAAAATCGAAGGAGGGAGTGAATACGAAGAAGAAATTAAAAAAGTAATAGATGCAGGTATCCCCGTGATGGGCCATCTAGGACTCACACCGCAAAAAATACAGCAATACGACGGTTATAAACCTAGAGGAAAATCAGTCAAAGAAGCGAAGCAAATATTTGAAGATGCCAAAAAACTTGAGGAAATCGGAGCTTTCAGCATAGTTTTAGAATCGGTCCCTACCGAACTCGCTGAGAAGATAACTCAAGAGCTAGAAATACCTACCATCGGGATAGGAGCTGGATCCAAATGCGACGGTCAAATACTCGTCCTCCACGATCTTTTGGGAATATCAAAAAGACAACCCAAGTTCGTTAAAAGTTACGCCGACCTATCATCCAAAATTGAAAAAGCTGTAAAAGATTATGAAACCGAAGTGAAAAAAGAAGAATTTCCAACCTCTGAACACTCATATAACATGGGTGAAGAGCTTAGGAAGAAGTTTGAGAAAAGCTTAGAGAAAAATGAATAGAATAAAATTAAGAATTCCAAGAATTAGATAAAATACTCTAACAACTAATCCATATGGCCATCGGAGAACCTTATCAAAGGAAAATAAATATCTTAAACTTTTGAACATCAAAGGCTGAAAAATTAGCCCTTCATTCTTTCCATTTTCTTCCTTCCTAAGGCCTGAATGTACTCTATTTCGTCCCCTTCCTCGACTTCCCCTCTAAATTCAAGAGGAATGCTAACTTCAAAGGTCTCATAGCTTTCCAAATCCATCAACTGGGCACTATTTCCTATAATAGCTACAATTTCTGCACTTCCCCGTTCTATTATAGGGACTTCTCTACTATTCTCCACATCACTAGTAAAAGTCCTTTTTTGACTATCAAAAAGTCCTTCTACATACACCTTCACATTGCTTTCATCTCCACTCGCTGAAGAAGCAGACTTTTTAGTAACTTGGCAGGGTTCCTCATTTACGAGTACATAATCTCCAACATCCAAGTTCTTTACTTTTACCATTTCTCTTCCCATGTGTTCACCTTTCTACTTGTGTTAGGAAACTTCTTTAAAATCTTAGCGGAAAATTCAATTACTAACAATGAAAAAACTAATTGGATATAAAGGTAGGGGATAGAAAAATGAGAGTTGGAATAGCTTCAAGGCCTAACTTGGATGGAACAATTGAACTAACACAAAAAATCGTTTCCCATCTCAAAGAAAAAGAAATAGAAACATTTCTAAATTCCGAATTAGCTGAAGGTCTAAACAAAAAAAGCACTCCAGTAAAGGAGATGAAAGTAGACTCCCTAATCACTCTAGGAGGAGATGGAACGGTACTAAGGAACACTCTCAAATTGCCAAAAACTCCCATTCTCGGGATAAATATGGGGGGAAGAGGTTTTCTCGCTGACGTCCCACCTGAAGAATCTTTAGAAGCCATAGAAAAAATGACTGAAAATGAACTTGAGATAATGAAAAGAGAACGCCTCAAAGTGGAAATATCGGGCGAAAAAATTGCTGACGCATTAAATGAAGGGGTCGTAAGACTACAAGACCCATCTAGCGTTCTGAAATTTAAAGTTATCATGGACGGAGAAGAAGTGGAAAAGGCTAATGGAGATGGAATAATAGTCGCTACTCCTACCGGCAGCACCGCCTATTCACTCTCAGCCGGCGGTCCTGTGATGGATCCAAGGATTGATGCATTCCTCGCAGTTCCTCTAGCAACATACAAACCAAAAGCATTACCTCTCGTATTCTCTATGGACTCCAAAATTAGGATAGAATTATTGGAACCGGAAAAAACTGCCTATGTAACAATAGACGGTCAAATAAATAGAGAGGTTCAAAAAAACGATGAAATAGTTTTTGAAAAATCTGAAAACAGTGCAGAGTTCTACAAATGGAAGAATAAGTTTTACGAAAAGATAAAGGAGAAATTGTAAATTGGAAGATAAGGTATATATCCTAGATACATCTGCCCTGATCGGGGGATTCACTCCAAATCTCAGAGAACCACCCCAATACATAGTACCGCAAGTATTGGAGGAAAGTCGAAGCTTACCCGTAAAACTGAAAATAGAAACAGCTATTAGCTCAGGGCAAATCAAAGTCAGGAAACCAACTGAAGAATCCGTGAAAAACATAGAGAAAGAAATCGAAAAAACACAAGACCAACTTTCAGAAACTGACACAGAGATCCTAGCCCTCGCAAAAGAACTCAAAGAGGAAGGAAAAAATCCTGAGATTATAACCGATGATTACGCCATTCAAAACATTGCAGAAATAGTGAACATATCCTTCTCACAAATCGCTCAACCTGGGATAGACGTTGTTTACGAATGGAAAAAAGTATGCCCAGGTTGCGGAGAGGTATATGAAGAAGACATCGATAAGTGCAAAACATGCGGATCAAAATTGAAAAGAAAACCCGAAGAATAACGACTCCAAGAACTGCTTCTCAAAATACTTAAAAACTTCAACCAACCATCTAAAAATAGAGGGATTATATTGGGATTTTTGGAAATTGCTCTTTTACCTATTGGCGGTGGAAAAGAAAAAGAAGCCTTCAAAATTTTAGACAATCTTTCAAACAATGTGTTAAGAAACGTAGAAAAATTTAGAGAAGCCGCAGAAGCTTACACAGAAGGAGATATCGAAAAAGGTGACAAACTCTTCGTTGAAGTAGATAAAATAGAATCCGAAGCGGACAAAGACGGTCTAAAATTTGAATACAAGCTAGGAGAAGGAGCTTTCTTACCATCCTTCAGAGGAAACCTTTCCCGACTAGCAGAATCAATAGACGACACTGCAGACCAGGCCACCGACGCGTTGAAAGAAATACACAGACGACCAAAATTATTCGAAGAACTGAAAGAAGCAGAACAAAAAGATGAAAACGCAAAAGTACTCCGACAAGGACTAGTCGACATAGCTGAAAAGGCCGTAGAATCAACACAAACTCAGAAAAAAGCAGTCTCCGTATTAATAGACGACATGGATGAAGCAATAGAAAAAGCAGAAGAAATACACCTCAAAGAACGTGATTCGGATAAAATAGAAGACAAACTAGCGAAAGATCTATACAAATACGAAGAACTCCTAAATCCAATAACCGTCATGCAGATGAGAGAATTAATAAGTAGATTCGGTGGAGTATCAGACTCGGCCGAAACATCAGGAGATATTATCTCCTCTATGGTTCACGCTCTAAAAACCTGATACTTTCCTCAAATTCTTTCCTTTTCTTCGCCAATTCTTCCTTGTTGTTTCTATACTCGGAAAGCAAAAGAATACCCCAAACAAAAACAGCTCCTAAAACTGCTGAACGACCGCCCCAACAAAGATCGGCGACCAATCCAATTACAAATCCTTCAGCCACTAAAAAAATATAGAATACCTTCCACTTCTCCATAATTACACCCCAATCACACCTATCACAACCCACGAAATTGCAAAAGTGAAACCTGCGGCAAGAAGCGGATTCATTACCCAAGTCAGACCTATCTTGCCCAGCTTTTTCTTACTGACAGCGGCAGCACCCCTAACCAGCCCTACACCAGCAACGCCACCAACTATGGCCTCCGAAGTGGAAACTGGAATGCCTAATCTCGAAAATGTAAAAACGGTAATAGCAGCCCCAAACTGAGCAGCAAATGCAGTATTAGACCTCAAACTGGTTATTCCCTCACCTACAGTTTCTATCACTTTATGACTGTAAGTAATAGCCCCGATACAAACAGCAACCCCTCCAAACAACCCAATCAAAGTCTGACTAACCGCTAACTGTCCCATCTGGCTCCCCTCACCGACCACAGCAAAGATCAAACCCGTAGCATTTCCAACCGTATTCGCTCCTAGGGAAAAAGCAGCAAATGCACTGGCTAGTACGGTGGCCCAGCGAAATATCCTGGTAAGCGTGGTGGGAGATCCGATCTTTCTCAAACCCTTGTCCGCAACCTGGAAAAGAACAAACGCTATCAGAGCCGAACCTAGAGGGGTCAATATCCACGCTAAGAATATTTCTAGAATAATGGTCAAATCCACAGAAACTCCACTTACAGACTGTGCCATATCGGCCGGAAGATTACCATAAGATAGAAATAGCCCTGCACCTATAACGGCCCCAACTATAGATTGTGAGGTCGATACAGGTATTTTGTACCGAGTAGAAATTGTAACTAAAAACCCAGCAGAGAACAAAGCGATGATAGCCACTTCACTCACTGCAGTCAGAGGATTTTCACCACCTTCCATAACCACTATTCCCTCTCCAACAGTTTCCATCACCCTCCCACTTCCCAAAGCCGCACCTAGTAGCACGAAAAGAACTAACAATAGAATACCTTTCTTAAAAGAAAGAAGCCTACCACCTATAGGTGCACCTACAGCATTAGCTCCATCATTAGCCCCGATGTTCCAGGCTACGTAAAAGCCCACAATGAAGGCCAACAGTAGTAATAACAGCTCTATCAAATTTTACACCCTTTCCACTTAGTCCACAACTTAAGGGTTTTACTAGACTTCTTTAATTTACTTTCCCATTTTTCAAATTCTCCAATAATTAACACGAAAAGTCTGCTAAATCCCAAAAGACCCCAGTAAAAACTAAAAAGGATGTCCTCAATCCTCAAAAGATAAGACAGAATGTAGTAGTTCCCCACTTTTTTCCAAGTTTTCCAACTCTATTTCCTCAGGTACATCATCAATAGTATGAATCTGAGGAAGTCGATTAGTCATAACATTCGAAAGACCCAAAAACGATTCTAAAACCCCATCCAACCAGTTCTTTCCCCCTTCCCCACAAGAGGTTATAGTCGTAGCACTGATTCCGGCTTTCAAAAAAGGCAAATGATCGTGTTTAGAAAAAGCTGACCAGACCTCACCACCTTCTATCTCTTCAACAAGTTTTTCTCTTAGATCTTGAGGGGTTTCATTCTTTCTAAAAATACCGTTACCTTCAATGACACAGAGTCTATCCCCACTCCCCACAGAATCAAGATTCAAAAATAAATCAACATCCTCCGCTTCTTCAACATACGCTCTAGACCCTTCCAAACCTTGTTCCTCAGCTCCAAAAGCTACAAATTCTAATTCAGTATCACCTAAATCAGAGCTATCTATCACTCTCGCCATCTCTAGAAGAATTGAAACTCCCGAAGAATTATCCTCCGCACCCGGAGAAACCCAATCCTCAAAACCCCAAAATGGGACTGTAGAAACCATAACAAAAGGAATCGCTAAAATTGACCAACTCAGAATCCAAAAATCTAACCCAAGAACCGGTAAAATCAAAATGAAGAAAAACGCTATTAACACTAAAGGCAGTAACATCTTGTGGAAAATCGGCCATTTCCAGCCCTTCACACACCTAGCAGTATCGTAGTGAGCACCTAAAACTACTTTTTTCTTCGGCTCGTCCGAATTTTTCAATCTTCCGATAATATTCGTCTCCTCTTCTTCAGACGCGAAATCCGATGAAAAATAATGGGTTAAAAGAACTGCACCCAGAGATATTCCTAGAGTTATAATCGGATTTAAGAAAATATTTAGAGCTAAAGAGGAGATAAAAACCGCAACTAGAATCCCCATAATGACTTTTGTCCTTTTCAATTGATTCGAAAATTCAAAATCTTGTATATCCGTTTCTAATCCATAATCCTCAAACTTTTCTTTAATATACTTTGACGCCTGACCACTTCTCTTAGAACCAGCCATCCTCGGACCGATCTCGTAGGAGAGCTTATCTATATGCTCAAAAGTTTTTCCAGGCTCAAACTTTTCCATCTATATCACAATATTAACAAGTCTCTAAAGTTGAATAAATTTCGTAAGAATATAAATGTCATCTGATAACCATTAAATAAATCTAAAAATGGTTTAACATAAAACAAATAATGTTAACCAGTGTGCGGGGGTTGCCGAGTCAGGTCAAAGGCGAAGGACTCAAGATCCTTTCCCGTAGGGGTTCGAGGGTTCGAAGCCCTCCCCCCGCATACATTTTCTCTAAAAAAATCAAAGAAATAGTAATAATTATTACTTACATTTGAAAAACAAGATATGAGAACATTTAAGGAGGTGAAAAATTTGGAACATAAAGGAATAGGAATACGCGCAGTAGGACAAATAGTGGATGGAATAATTGCGTTCATAATATTTTCCATATTGGGCTATCTATTCACAGGATCTTTCACCTTCCAACTTACAGGAGGAGCAGCTTCCAGTCTTTTGGGAACCTGGGGGCTCATCATCATCTTGTACTTTATTCTAATGGAAGGAACCATAGGTCAGACTGTAGGAAAGATGGTCACGGGAATAAAAGTAGTTAAAGAAGATGGTAGTCCATGTGATATTAAAGCATCTATAATTCGAAACATTCTAAGGATAATAGACGCTCTCTTTGTCTACCTAGTTGGCGCCATAATAATAGCCCAATCCGATAAGAATCAAAGACTCGGTGACATAGGGGCTAATACAGTCGTAGTGGATGCTTAAAAAGAAATAATAAACTGTCCACTACCTATCTATTTTTTTCTTATTGATTGTTTTTCTATTCTATTGAAGTATTATTGGAAAACTTTCAAACTTTTTTTCAACCCCTATAGAAAACTTAACGCTAGAGAAAAGAACAATTAGAAAAGTAAAACAGTTGCAAAAATTAAGAATAGGTTTTATAAATAAAAAAGAAAAACTACAATCGCTAAATAAAATTTTGAATAACAGGAGGTGTTTTAATTGGATAAAAAATATATAGCACTCATAATAGTAATCCTAGCTGTCGTTGGAGCAGTTATTTTCTCAGGCGGGGGTAGTTACACATCCGCTAACATCAGTGACGTAGTGATGTCGGAAGGTGTCTACGAGGATAATTATGAACCAATCAATACTACCGAAACTTTCTCCACAAATGCTGATTCCTTCCATTTAACCGGAGAAATGAACAATGTCCCTAGCAATACCAAAGTTTCTTCTAAATGGTATTACTTGGATGCCAGTGGCGACGAATGGGATGGAACGTTAATTATCGAAAATGAAGAAAAACTAATGGGTGAAGCAGAACTGAATATTGACCAGAGCCAGAGAGTACATTTCTTCTATACCAGAAATACAGACTACGAATGGCCAGAAGGGGACTACGAAGTTAAAATATACATAGAAGGCAAAGGAAATGTGGAAAACGTTCAATTCTCGGTCCATGAAAATATAGAGTAAATGGACCTACTTCTTATTTTTTATTAATACTCAATTTCATCTCAATAGAGAAGCCCTGTCATAACCACCTTCCAAAACTCGATCTGCAGAATTTCTCATCTCGTAATATATCTGTCTCGCTCTTTCAGGAGAGATTATTGATAAAAACTCCAACAGATTCAAAATAAGAGCAGCTAAAAAGAAGAATAGGCGAAAAAGATCTTTTTTAAATTCCATTTTATAACACTCCCCATACTAAATAACATATATTCTAACTAGTCTCTCAAAATGTTACAAGTTGGGAAAAATACAATCCAAATCAAGATTATTCAAAACTAAATCTTTAAGGACTTCGACCGACTCTTTCCGCCTCGTCCTACCCTTACTGACAATCTGATCTGCTTTTTCAACAGTATTCAAGGTATCCGACTGAACAGAAATTATAGGAATACCTTTCTCCTCAGCTTTACCAATAATCGCCCCTGGAGGTCTAAATCCTCCTGTAAGCACAAGACAATTAACACCTGGAGACTCTAAAGCAGCTCTCTGAATATCCGGACGGTCCCCTCCTGTGACCATAGCAACATCTTTCGCTCTTCTGAGATATCTTAAAGCACTCTCACCTGACATAGCTCCCACCAAAAACCTCTCAACGAACTTATCCTTACCGGACAAATTGGTGATTTCCTCAGCTCCTAACTCCGCAGTCAATTCATCTACTCTGATACCTGCCAACTCCTTCTTCCAAGGAACTACTCCCAAAACAGGAATATCTCTGCTCTCTAAAAAGGACGTAGCCTCACTCTCGACTTTATCAAGACTAACTTCATTGATCCCATTGAAAACCACTCCTTTGAGATTCTCCTCTAACTTGTCGGCAGCATAAACTATACTGTCTAAATTTTCGGGGGAATCATAATTAGAAACCATGATTACTTCCGAATCAAACATATTAACCACATCAAAATCTGTAAGATTTAAAATCCCCCCCGTATCAATCTTTCCTCCACCCTCAAGCAACATTAGATCCTTATCTTGCGACATTTTATCATAGCTATCCTTTACCTTCCCTTTCAAATCGTCAACATTTTCCATTCCCCGAATATACTGTTCTATAAAGGTCTGAGAATACATTATCGGAGAAATCTCCCTAACACTCTCCTCTAAACCGAGAGTCTTTTTAGCAAAAAGAGAATCCTCATCAATCAATTCACCTGCTCTACTTCGCAATCGTCTTCCCAAAGGTTTCAAATAGCCAACTTCTTTTCCCTTATCCTTAGCTATACATCCTAAAGCAAGGGCCAACCCTGTTTTGCCTGAACCTTCTGAAACCGAAACAAGAGACAAATCCTCTGCCATAAATCAAATCTCCATCTTAGATTTATAATTCAAACTATTTAATTTTCACAAATTCAGCTTCTCTTCATCGACAGTCAATCTCAAATCAATAGCCTCAACACCATCCGGAGTAACAACGCAAGGATTAATATCAAGCTCCAAGATAGCGGAAACTTCAGAAACCATTTGAGAAACTCTCTGAATGTTTTCCACTAATCCATCTATATCAACCGGGTCATTATCCCTAGCTCCTCTCAACAAAGAAGCAGAATTCAATTCGTTCACCATATTCCTAGCTTCACCCTCACTGATCGGTGCCACCCTACAAGAGGTATCCTTTAAAACTTCGACAAATATTCCACCCAAACCTACCATGATAACAGGGCCAAACTGAGGGTCCTTATTCATGCCTATAATCGTCTCTACACCATTATCCATATCAACCATCTCCTGAACCTGAACACCCAATAAAGTCGCATCAGGTTGATAATTTTTCGCCCTCACAATAAGGTCCTCAAAAGCATTCTGAACATTATCTATCGGAACACCTACCTTAACCCCACCAATATCTGACTTGTGAAGAATATCCGGACTTACAATCTTCATGACAACCTCATCGCCCAATTCCTTTGCAGCCTCTTCCGCTTCTCTCGGAGTTCCCACAATGTCAGCCTGCGGTGTGGAAATCCCATAAGCATCTAGCAAACCCATAGCCTCTAAACCAAGCCTATTATCATTCCTGGCTCTAACCTGAGTAATTATTTCTCTAGCTTTTGTCCTATTCACACTAAATTTAGAAGGGTCTTGATATCCCCTTTCGCGAATATTTCTATATTCTTCCAAAACACCCAAACTCTTGATAGCCCTTTCAGGATCGAAATAGTTAGGGATTCCATTCTCACGTAAAATATCCCCTGCTGATTCAACATCGTTTTCCCCCATCAAACAAGCAGCTAGAGGTTTATCATGGTCTTTCCGAACATCAACTATCTCCCGTGCCAAATCTTCCAAATCAAGTATCGCAGATGGATAAGAAATAACAATAACAGACCCCACACCCGGATCGGACATTGCAATATCAATGCTCGTCTTAAAGCGTTCCAAATCCGAATCACCGAGAACATCGATAGGATTGTAAATATTTGCCTCGGAGGGAAGATAATCCGACAATTCTTCCAAAGTTTCATCATCAAAAGAGGCCAAAGACAATCCTGCAGCTCCTAAAGCATCAGTCGCCATTATACCAGGGCCTCCTGCATTGGTCACTATTGCAACATCGTCCCTTTCGGGTAGAGGCTGCCCTTGCAAAATTTCTGCATAATCAAAAAGAGTTTCGATATTGTCAGCCCTTATCACTCCGGCTTGCTCCAAACCGGCCTCATAAGCCTTCTCACTTCCTGCCAACGTCCCAGTATGAGAAGAGACAGCCTTAGCACCCTCATCAGTCCTTCCAGACTTTACTACCAAAATAGGAGTAGATTCAGTCACCTCTCGAGCCGTAGAAATAAATTCCTGCCCATCCTCAATCCCTTCCAGATAAGCCAAAATAACATCCGTATCTTCATCCTCACCCCAAGCCTTCAAAAAATCAGTTTCGTTAAGAACAGCCTTGTTACCTAAAGAAACCACATTCTGAAACCCAATTTTTCTATCCTCCGCCCAGCTCAAAACAGAAGTAATCAAAGCCCCGGACTGACTCATGAAAGAAATAGAACCCGGCAAAGCCTTCTCAGAATCAAACGTAGCATCCAACTTTTCCGGAGTGCTAATTATGCCAAGAGAGTTGGGCCCTACCAAATTCAAACCATATTCTTCAGATATCTTCCTAAGCTCGTTCTCTCTTTCCACCCCCTCACTTCCAGACTCACTATAACCCGCAGTAATCACGACCACATTCTTCACACCGTTCTCACCTGCCTGTTTCACCACTTTATTCGCAATCTTAGCCGGGACGGTAATAACCGCCAAATCTATACCATCCGGAGCCGACGCAATATCAGGATATGCCTTCACCCCCAAAACCTCGTCACGATTAGGATTAATTGGAATAACCTCGCCCTTGAACTTATCCAACAAGTTCTTGGTTATAGCTAAGCCCACAGACCCCTCTCTCTCAGTAGCACCGATTACAGCCACACTCTCAGGATGAAACAATTTTTTCATTCGCAAATCACCACAATTCATTTCTTCATAGAAAATAGATTAACCAGCATTAAGAAAGTGACGGGCGTCAACACCTCTAATAGCACAATAGTTTTGCCACACTCCAATAAGAGAACTAGTTTAAGAAAAACAGTCCAAAATATATAACGAAAGCAAAAAGACATTATTTGGCAAAAAATATGACCTTTACAGTTTCATTCATCCCTGCCCTATTGGTCATACTCTTAGCGGCAGGCATCGGAAGACTATTGTCAGTAAAACTAAATCAACCTCTGCTTTTAGGAGAATTGGTTCTGGGAATAATCATAAGTCAATTCGTAGTTTTGGCCCCTGCCGCAAAATCACCTATTGCAGATATAGCTGAAATCGGAATAATGTTACTGTTGTTTTCAATCGGATTGGATCTAGACCTCGACAGATTCAAGGAGATGGCCCTACCGGCTGTGGGGGTTGCCGCTGGTGGGATAATCATTCCATTTCTTTTAGGATACTTCACAACATTACTCTTCAACTTTCCCATAACGGTGGCCCTTTTCGTAGGGGCTGCAATGGTAGCGACATCCGTAGGTGTAAGTACTTCCATACTTCACGAAGCCGGAGCTTTGAAAACAAAAGTAGGAACCCTAATAACTGATTCAGCGGTTATCGACGACGTAGTAGGTGTTATCATGATGACCGTGCTTTTCACTTACATATCAACAGGCAGTATAAATTTAATAGAATTAGCTGTTCTTATTGGTTCTTCAATCCTTTTCTTTGTAATTTCTCTTACTTTCGGCGTTAAAGCAATGAAAACTATCTCAGACCGAATACCTATAGAAAAAGAAAACCTTCTTCTAGGAGGTATCATAGTCCTGTTATCTTTTGGATTAATCACACAGAGCTTAGGGCTTGTACCGGCTATAGGAGCTTTCGTAGCAGGTGTTCTGGTTGGACAAACTAAAACTTCAAATGCTCTTGCCGGATCAGTATCCCTTATCGGTGAGGGCTTCTTCATTCCAATATTCTTCGTCCATTTGGGAATGAGCTTCAAATTGGGTGCCCTCACCTCTGTAAGTCTTTTCGCGGGCGTCCTGATAGTCCTGGCTATAGTTGGAAAAGTGCTAGGATCAGGTCTAGGAGCAAAAATATCAAACCTCAGTAATAAAGAATCCCTAGCTACCGGAATAGCGATGGTACCTCGAGCGGAAATTGCACTCATCATAGCCAACTTTGGACTAGAAAGAGGAGTTATAACACCAGAAATCAGCTCCACTATCTTGATAATGGTAATAATAACCACAGTAGTAACCCCAACACCGCTTTGGAAAGTCTTAAAAAACATAAATAAGGACTAATAACCATTCAAACCTCATAATCTTTCCAAAAATAAGAATAAACCAATTAAGACGAAAAATTTATTTCACAAAAAAGGAAAAATAAGGTAGGAAAATGGACAGAATAATAGAAAAAATTCTCGTTCCAATCGACTCAATAGAATGGGATAATACCTTAACAGCTGTCAAAAACGCAATAGGGCTATCACAAGGTTGTAAAGTTGATGGAGAACCTGAACTAATATTTCTACACGTTTTAAACGCCACCAGTAGAACGTCAATGTCCGAAAGAGAAAGAGTAATGGATCTTAAGAAAAAGAAGATTAAGGATGAATTCGAAAAAATCGAAGAAATTTGTAAGGAAAACAATGTCGGAAACATTAGAAAGGAATTGAGAGAAGGAAGCCCTGTAAACGAAATCATTGAAGCTGCAAAAGAAGAAGAAGCCTCTATTATAGTAATGGGATCTGGCAAACTCCATGACGAAAGCGTAGGTAGCAAAATCCACAAATTTTTCTACGGAAGCACCACTGAAAAAGTTATACATGGAGCTCCATGCTCAGTTCTTGTTGCAAGACCAATGAACAGCGTCGAATGAATAATATTTCTTCTCAGAAAACCAATAAATAAACTATATTCTCAAGTCTCTTTTAGTAAAAAACGAATTAACAATACACCATGGATAAGTATAAAGAAATAATTCCAGAATTCAAAAAATTCCAAAAAAAGATAAAAACCGAACAACCTCATGACATAAGAATAAACAATCTCAAAGCTTCAAAAGAGACGGTAAAAAAATCTCTGAATAAAGAAGAGATCAAATTCGAAGAGAGAAGATGGAATGAAAAATTTCTCAAACTAAATTCAAACCCTAGCAAAACAATAGCACACTGGCTGGGAGAATTTTATATCCAAGAATCAAGCTCCGGCATTCCTCCTCTAGCATTAAAACCCAAACCACAAGACCACATATTGGATATGTGCGCAGCACCCGGAAGTAAAACGACACAAATCTCAGCAATGCTAAAAAACAGAGGAAACATCATAGCGAACGATATAAATTCAAACAGAATTAGAGCACTATTATCAAATTTGTACAGGCTCGGTTGTCTCAATACCCAAGTTACAAAAAAAGACGCTAGAAACTTCTCCGAAGACCATAAATTTGACAAAATATTACTTGACGCCCCATGTTCCGGCGAAGGAAATGTCCGAAACCAAAAAGATCTGCTAAACGGCGCCGAGCAACACGAAATAGAAAAAATATCTAACCTCCAAGAAAAACTCCTAGAAAAAGCTTTCAAACTTTGTAAAGAGGGAGGAACAATCATATATTCCACATGCACATTCTCACCGAAAGAAAACGAACTAATCGTTTCAAAATTTCTAGAAAAAGGCAAACTAGAAAAACCCAAATTCAAATTCGATCACTGTCCCGGAATAACAGAATGGAAAAATGAGACCTTAGATGAAGAATTAAAAAAATGCGTAAGAGTCTACCCGCACCAACTCGACTCAGGAGGAATATTCGTTGCAAAATTTAAAAAATAAAGTAAAAACATACTTCCAAAACAGATTTAACGTAGAGGAAAAATTTTGGAATAATCGCAATTTTTACGAAAAAGGAAACTCCATTTGGATGGCTTCTCAAAAAGTAGACCAAAGAAAGGACTCCCTCGCCAGTGGAATCAGAACACTTCGATACATCGGGGGAAAAGTGAAACCAACAACATATATCTTACAAATTCTAGATGAGAAGATAAAAAAGAATATTAAACGTTTAAACGGAAAAGAAGCCGAAATCCTAATTCTAGAAAGAAAACCCATAGAAGCATCCTTTGACCCAGGCTATGTCGCCCTAAAACTAGAGGGTAAAGTCATAGGATGTGGATTGATGTCCTACCAAAATGAATTGAAAACTCAAATATCAAAGAATCGAACAAAAGAACTCCAAGAAATATTACAGTGAAGGCCTCCTAAAAGTACAGCCACCTGAAAATACTGAACTTCAAAAATTTCAAAAAATAAAAACAAAAACTTGAAAACTCTTCAAACATAACCTAAACTAAACCATGGAAATAAAAAAGAGACACCACATCCGAAGCTCTAAGAAAAGAGACCTCACAGAAAAATTAAAACCTAAACTAGGTGAGGAAATCGAAGAAATATTTGAAGGGAAAGTCGAAAAAGCCGAAATGGAAGACGAAACTATAGTATACCTCGTGGAAAACAAACCATTATTATTCAAAAATGAAGGAGAGTTCATACCGTTGATATTTGAAGCCGACAAACTTCTTCTGAAAAAAGTAGTTGTCGACATGGGGGCAGTGAAACACGTCACCAACGGAGCAGATATAATGGCGCCTGGTATAATCAAAACAGACGACGGAATAAAAAAAGAAGATACCGTATCAATTGAAGACGAGGAAAATCAGAAAACTATTGCTATAGGAAAAGTCTTGGAAACCGGTATGGAAGAAAAAGACAAAGGGAAAATGATTGAAAACTTGCATTACGTAGGGGACGACTTCTGGGAGCTACAAGAAAAGTTCTGAAAAAAATAATTGATCCCCTGACAAGCCTCTAATTAAGCTATACAAACTAGAAAATTTTCATCTCAAATGAGCGAAAAAACATCATATCCACCCTATAAACACGATTAAAAGGTTTATTTTTCGCACTATTAGGAAAAGTTAAATAGTGGGGGAGCAATTCCTTTGATGAAATGAAGGGATAAAATGAAGAAAATAAAAAATATTTTTACCAGCAAAAAGAAGAAAAAATCCACTTCTAACAAATCGTCGACTGAAGGAGAATCAGATGCATTCCCCGACATACCCGTAATAGAAGTTGACGAAACAGATGCATCAGAAAGAAGAAATGCAATAGAACCGATAATAGTGAAAAGTATTGACCTAAACGCACTAGTCGATGTCCAAGAAGCTGGGAATGAACTTAGGGATGGAAATATAGTAATTCTAAACATTTCGCCTCTAATGGAAGAGGACCCTAAGGAATTGAAAAAAGCTGTAGATCAACTAAGAGGAATAGCCGACGAAATAGACGGAGATGTAGGACGCCTCTCTGAATCGAGGATTATTGCAACACCTGAACTCGTGCAGATCCAATTCAGTGGAAAATAAAACGTTGACGGATTTAGATTTTCCACCATATTAATTGCTAATCCAATTGTCTAACTATTCGTCTAAATTAATGAACTAACTAATCGAGAGTATTTTTAAAAAATCTAAGATTTAGTACAACCTTATAGTTTCTAAATTATCCGGAGCTCGAGTTCTCATATTAAACATCTTATGTAAGGAACTGCACAGATCGATACATCTCCCTTCTTCACCGTGAACACACAGAATCTTTCCTGGTTTTGGAGAGGACCTTTTTACGAAATCAACTAACTGTTTTCTATCCGAATGAGCACTGAAACCTTCTACTGTATTAATATCCATATTAACCTGAACAACATTCCTCTTCCCGCTATCATCTCTCATCGGCACCTCTCTCCAACCCTTCTGTAATCTACGACCCATCGAACCTTCACTCTGGTATCCCACAAATATCAAAGAATTTTTTGAACCAGGAGCTAATCGCCTGAAATATTCCAAAATAGGCCCACCTGCCATCATCCCAGCCGTTGACAAAATAACGCTAGACCCCCCACTTACAATTCTCTCTCGCTCTTCACGACTTTTAACCTGATTAAATATATCAGACAAAAACGGATTATTCTCTTGATGTAATATCTTATTCTGCAAATCATCAGACAGATATTCAGGATAAGCTGTATGGATACTTGTCGCCTCCCAAATCATTCCATCCAAATGCACCGTTAGATCCTCCAATTCGCCACTGGAATAAGCATCTTCCAAAAGAAGCATCATTTCCTGTGCACGTCCAACCGCAAATGCCGGGACCAGAACTTTTCCCCCTTCTTTTAGCGTCCCTTTGACTATATCCAAAAAATCATTCTCGGAATCTTCCCTAGAAGGTTGTATAGCGTCGGACCCACCGTAAGTACTATCCATAATAAGAGCTTCCAATCGAGGGAAATCATGCTCAGCAGCAGATAACAATCGACTGTCCTCAAACTTTAAATCTCCTGTATAAACAATGTTATACCTACCTTCACCAATATGCAAATGAGCTAATGCAGAGCCCAAAATATGGCCCGAATTATGAAGTGTCAGTCTCATATCTGGCGTTATGTCCGTAACATCCCCATATTCCAGCGGAACTGTATGTTTTACAAATTCCTGAACATTCTTCTTTGTATAAGGAAGCTCTTTCGCCTCATTTCGAGCGATATCAACATAATCCAACTGCAAAAGAACTGAAAGGTCTCTAGTAGGTTTGGTAGTGTAAACAGGCCCGTCATAACCATACTTAAAGAGATACGGAGCGAAACCGGAATGATCCAAGTGAGCATGCGTAATAACCACCGCATCAATCTCCCCCAAACGCATCTCAGGAGCATTCAAATACGGAAAAGCACTTTTATCATCCGCCGCCACATTTACACCGCAATCCAACAAAACCTTACTCTCAGGAGTTTGGAGCAAATGAGCAGACCTACCCACCTCTCTAGAACCTCCTAACGAGGTAACTCTAACCCACTCATCCTCGGCTCTAGTCTCTCGATGAATCCTACTCCCTATCTCACGCAATATCTCATGCCTTTCCTCAGCGGTCTCAATAACTGATCTGCGAATATCATTGATAATTTCCGACTCGATAGGTGGTTTTCGGATAATCTTAGGAGTCCAACGGATTTCTTTCAATATCTTTCGCAAAAGTTGGCCACCTTTTCCGATTGCCAATCCTGGTTTAACAGTCTCAATATAGACCTCCCCTACTGTAGGAATAAAATTAATACCCGTAACTTGGGCCTCATCTGGAACTATCTCTTTTATTTTCTCTTTGGCTTTCCCTACAGGTAGGCGAATAGAAGAGTCAGGCCTCAGAGTGATTCTTTTCTGAATCTCTCTTGCAAGCTTCTTGACCGGTTTTCCATTCCCGACCAGAGGATCCAAATCGTCACAGTAAATCACTACTTTGGGGCCTTCGAACTCTATCTTCGTAACTGACCCTGCAAAAGGTGTTTTTTCCTCTATAGTTTTTCTAATATCTCTAATTATTTCATCTGACGACATCGTGTACAGCTCTAAATTATCTTACAAATCATGAAAGCAAATCTAACTGGTCAAACCTTGAATTTCTTCGGATGATAATTCGTGGAAACCTTTGTCTTTCGAAATGTTTGCAACTCTAATTCCATCCCCTGTAGCTGTATCGCGTTCAATCGCGGCTTTAAGAGCGTTCACAGCCAAAGAAGTAATCTCATTCAAACTCATATCCTGCTCATATTCGGACTCCAGCAATCCGTAGGCGACTGGAGACCCTGATCCTGTAGCGACCATTTTCTCTTCTATCATCGATCCATCCATATTTAGAAGATACAAACTTGGGCCTTTATCATCTACACCTGCTAAAATTAGAACTGCTAACATAGGCAAAACTCCTTTAAACATATTTGAAGCCATCTTAGCGGCCGCTCCTATCCTTATCGGGGCTCCCTCTCTATGCTTGTAGTATCGGGACTCTGCTCTTAGGTTTTTCACTAACTCTTGTGTATCACCTACACTCCCTGCTACAGTTACTCCCATCCTATCCGTAATTTTATACAATTTCTTAGCTTCTTTGCTAGCTATTTCTTTACCAGCCGAAGCTCTAGTGTCTGTGGCTAGAGCTATTCCATCCTCACAGAATAAACCAACTGTTGTGGTTCCCTTCAAATACTCAATCGCTTCTTCTTCCATTGTAAACCTCCAAAATATAAGTCCACAAAAGGACAATTATGATTTTCTAAACTTCATATATAAAGGTTCGCGGGAATATTAGTCAAAATATTCCTTCGCGGTCCAACTTACTCATTTCATATATCCGAATTATAATGCCGGAAAACCTCAATTAATTAAAACGACTAAATAAAAATTCAAAAGAGAACATGGGGAGAAGAACAACTCTAAAATTCCTAAAAAAATTTTCAAAAGAAGAACTGAACGAAAAGAATGCGAAGAAGGTCCATGTCAAAAAGAAGCAGAAAGAAACCACTATGAGGCTTGGAAAATTTCCCGATAAGAGAGTCAAAAAAACAGAAGGGGCCAAATACATAGTGATAGTTCACTATAGAAAAGAAATCAAGGTCTATTTTTTCGACAAAAAAGGCAAGATGCTTGGAAGTAATAGGTTCAAGGACGACGAAAAAGAAGACAAACTGAAAGAAATGGACAAAAACACATCGACGATATTCCGATTTTCCTAAAATAGCAAAAGCAGGTAAAGGACTTAAGGAATAGTCAACCTAATCTTTTCCCTTTCTAACTTCTCATGAACCTCTGGCTTTTCCTTCGATAACTGACTATATTCTAAAGGAGTCATTATCTTAGCATCAATCTCCTTTTCAATCCTTTCTGAAACTTCTTTAAGTGCACTTTCAATTTCATCTCTATCTCCTCTATTTAAAATCAACAATTCTATCGGCACATCAGGAGGATTAGTTCCTTGAGCCGTTTTACCGACCAGATAAGCAGATTTCAAATCATCCACTTGTTTAAAGGCATTTATGAGTTCAGAAAGTGTGTATAGAACTCGGACCTGTCTAGAAAGAGGATTGCTAAGTTTCAACTTATAATATTTCCTCCTTCCCTCGGAAGTTTCAGTTATTATATCCTGCTCTTCAAGTTTTTTCAACCATTTGATGTTCGTAGCTTTAGACAACTCTAATTTTTCTCCAATTTCCTTAGAATAAAACCCCTTATCCGGATTTTTGCAAAAAAGCTTCAACATTTTTACCGAGGCTTGAGAACCTAAAAAATCTAACATAAAAATTCCAATTCCTATATCAACTCTATATCTCTTCAAAAATACTACTTAATCATAAACAAAATCTAGCCACTCGTCATAATCCTCATCTTCGCCTTTGATTATATCAAAAAATTTCTCTTGTAACCCTTTAGTTATCTCCCCTCTTCCACCCTCTCCAATCAAATTATCATCCACTTCGCGAATAGGAGTAACCTCAGCTGCCGTTCCGGTAAAAAATGCCTCATCCGCCTTCTTTAACCTCTCTTCATTAATAGTCTCTTCACGTACCGGTATACCCATCCTCTCTGCTATAACCATTATAGAATTCCTAGTAATCCCTTCCAAAGCACCTGAAGACAATGGAGGAGTAATAACCTCCTCGTCTTCCACAATAAAAAGATTCTCTCCCGGACCTTCTGTCACTTCCCCATCCATATTTAGTAAAATAGCTTCATCATAATCACCTTCCAAAGCATCCAACTTTGCCAATATAGAATTTGCATAATTAGCAGTTGTCTTTGCCTGTGGAGGTAAAATACGAGGATGAATACGGCGCCACTCAGTAACCTTTGTCTTCACACCTTTCTTCAAACTTTCCTCTCCAAGATAAGAGCCCCAAGGCCACACGGCTATGGCGGCTTCCACAGGAGAATCTTCCGGATTCAACCCCATCTCTTTGTACCCATAATAAACAATCGGACGAATATAGCACTCCTCTTGATTATTTCTCTTTATAGTCTCTCTAGCTGCATCTATTAATTCTTCAACAGAATAAGGCAAAGGTATCTTCATCAAATCCGCCGAATTTTCCAATCTTTCCATATGATCTCTTAAACGAAATACAGCTGGCCCTCTACAAGTATCGTAACATCTTATACCTTCAAAAACTCCCAATCCGTAATGTAAACTGTGAGTCAAAACATGGACATTCGCTTCGTCCCAAGGAACAAACTCGCCGTCCATCCAAATGTATTCGGTCGTTTCAAGCGGCATAAGCTCACAAAGTAAATTAGTAAAGGACCTAATTAATTCTTATTATTTTTCGACGACTTCTTCCAATTCATCGAGCATCTCATCAATATTTTCGAAAGGCACATTACCCATATTTCCAATCCTGAAGGTTTCATCTTGCAAATCACCATAACCTTTCGCCAGCTCAAAGCCTTTATCCTGCATTTCCTTGTATATTTCAAAACCTGTCTTATGTTCTGGAGCATTAACACAAGTCACTGTAGGACTCCTATAGCCCTCCTCCGGAAATAAAGACAATCCTAAATCTTTAACTCCTTCTCTAATTCTCTTATTTCTCTCTTGATACATCTCAAAGTGTTCTTCCTTTCCCTTTTCCTCTATGAGCTCTAGCCTCTTGTTCAAAGCCAAAACCTGAGGTATCGGAGGTGTTGAAGGAGTACCGCTCTTTCTATCATTGTAATCCTTATATTTAGCTAAATCAAAATACCAACCTTTCTCATCCATCTTTTTAGATTTCTCAAGCGCATCTTCACTAACATTAGCAAAAGCTAATCCTGGCGGGATTCCTAAACACTTTTGCGAACTCGCAAAGGAAACGTCTAGATTCCACTCGTCAGCCTTCAATTTAGCTCCGCCGACAGCAGTAACTGCATCTACAAGCAATAATTTACCATGATCTTTGACTACTTCTGCCAACTCAGGCAAGGGATTCAAAAGCCCGACGCTAGTATCATTATAGGTAATCGAAACCGCTTCCACTTCAGGATTAGAAGATAATTTTTCATCTAACATATCCGGCTTGGTAGCAACACCCTTCTCAGTCTTCAAAGTTTTAACATCAGCACCACAAGCCCTCCCCACCTCAGCAAATCTTTCACCAAAAGCTCCATTCACAGTTACCAACATCTCATCATCTACACAATTTCGAACACTACTCTCCATAACCCCTGAACCCGAGCTTGGGAATAGCAAGACTTCTCCATCAGTTCCCATAAAATCCTTTAATCGACTTATCGTATCTCGCTGTAATTTTCTGTATCTCTCACTTCTATGACTAAACATCTGAGTGCTCATTTCATCCAAGATCTCTTGGCGACAAGCCACGGGGCCTACTGTGAAAAGTTTCATTGTTTTTCACCAAATTCAATCGTTATTGTACAAAAGTATACTTAAGTACTTTTGGGTTCCCATCACTGCTCATCTTCCTCTTCCAAATAATCCCGAACCATCTTCAGAGCACATAGATTAGAACACATACTACAAGTATCCGGATCTACCTCCGTAGGTCTTTCCTCCCGCATATCCTTCGCTTTCTCTGAATCCAAAGCCATCTTAAACTGTTTCTCCCAATCAAAATCCCTCCTAGCTTCAGACATATCCTTATCCATATCTCTATCCAGACCATTAGCCAAATCGGCAGCATGCGCCGCCAACTTAGAAGCTATAACCCCCTCTTTAACATCCTGCTTACTCGGCAAACAAAGGTGTTCAGACGGAGTCACATAGCATAGATAATCGGCCCCCTTCCAAGCCGCCAAAGCCCCACCAATAGCTCCTACAATGTGATCATAACCTGGAGCAATGTCAGTTACGAGGGGACCAAGAACATAGAAAGGAGCTCCATTACAAATCTCCTTCTGAAGCTTAACATTGGATTCTACATGATCAAGAGGCAAATGACCCGGACCTTCCACCATCGCCTGGACATCCCCCTCTCGAGATTTCTCAACCAACTCACCAAGGGTCAACAGTTCTCGAAACTGAGCATCATCAGAAGCATCGGCTATACATCCAGGGCGTAACCCATCACCTAAACTTAGAGTCAAATCGTACTCCCTAGCAATCTCCATTAGATAATCAAACTCGTCATACAAAGGGTTCTCTTCTCCGTTATGCAAAATCCAAGCAGCCAAAAACGATCCCCCCCGACTTACAAAATCCATCAATCTCCCCCGGTCTTTCAAAGTCTCAATGGCGTCCTTAGTAACACCACAATGAATAGTTACATAGTCCATTCCATCCTCCGCATGTTCCCTTATCGAATTAAAAATATCATCAGAGGTCATTTCTATTACATCATCTTTCCTACGCGTAGACTTCACAGCGGCATGATAAATAGGAACAGAACCTACCGGAACATCTAAAGAAGAAATAATCTCTTTTCTAATCTTATCCAAATCCCCACCAGTGCTCAAATCCATTACCGTATCTGCACCATTCTTTACGGCAATTTTGGCTTTTTCCACCTCCTCATCAAAATCATCGAAATCCGGAGAAGTCCCAACATTAGCATTTATCTTTGTCCTAAGACCCTTCCCGATACCTATCGGATCAATCTCTTCTTTTTTGACATTCTTAGGAATCACAACCCTGCCTGAAGCAACTTCTTTAACAAGACTTTCCAAACTTATCTCTTCATTATCCGCCACCTTCTCCATCTCCTCGGTGGCTCTACCCTTTTTCGCTTCACGAACTTGTAACATAATCTTATAGAACTTAAAGAACCAAATTAAATAACTCTGAGGTAAAACAAGAACATATGGCCGCTATAGGAATTATCAGCGACTTCGGTAAGGAGGACCCCTACCTAGGATCAATTAAAGGAAAAATACTTTCAATCAACCCTGAAGCAAAAATCGTCGATATATCCAATGAAATCCCTCCATACTGCTTAAAAAACGCATCTTTCATACTTTCAGAAGCATCTAAAACATTTCCCCAAGGTTCCACACTCATCGCAATGATAAAAAGCGAAACCCCCGATGAAAAAAAGTACATTTTTCTTCAAACGGACACAGGATTAAATTTTATCGGACCGAACAATGGAGTCTTCACCCTGATAGATAAGAAATACAATCTCAAAGACAAACGAATAATCTCAAACGATTCTCTAATAAAGGCAGAAGCCCCAACCAAATTTTCCGAAAAAAACATAATCGCACCCATCGCAACCCNTCTCGACCAAGGNATGAATCAATCAGATCTAGGGCCGAAAATAGAAAGCATAGAACTACTTGATATCATAGACCCNAAAATAGAAGACGAAAAAATCAAAGGNGAAATNCTAAATATAGACCGTTTCGGAAACCTCANATCGAATATACCTAAAAGCCTCGTGAAAAAAATAGGAACTCTAGGAGAAAAACTCGAAATCTCGATTAACGGAACCAAATTATCTATACCCTTCCTGAAATCCTTTGAAGAAACCCAAAAAGGAAGGAAACTCTGCTACATAGGTACATCTGGAAACCTAGAGATAGCGAAGAACCAGGAAAGCCTTGCTCATGAAATAAATACTGAAATAACTGACGAACCAAAGATAGAAGTGGCAAAAGACCAATAGAAAAAAGGAGCAAAACATGTCTGAAAAGGGCCTTATTATAGGAAGATTCCAACCGCTCCATAAAGGGCACTTCTCCGTCTTTCAAAAAATCGCTGACGAATGCGACTCGATAATGATTGGAATTGGAAGCGCTCAAACACAAAGAGAAAAAGATAATCCTCTCTCAGGCGGAGAAAGAATAACCATGATCAAAAAAACTCTAGAAAGATACGATATAGGCCCATATGAGATTTATCCAATTCCAGATATAGAATGCTATCCAGCTTGGCCCTACTATGTAAAATCCCTCCTTCCCGAATTCGACTATCTATACGCACACTCACCAACTGTCCTAAGACTCTTTGAAAGGACTAAAACAAAGATAAGAAAAGTAGAAAAATTCAATAAAGAGGAATGGTCAGCGACAAAAATCAGAAAAAAAATACGACAAGGTGACGAATGGAAAAGTTTAGTCCCAGAAGAAGTTGCAGATTATTTGGAGATGATTGATATTAAAGAAAGATTGAAACCCACAATAGAAACGAAAGAGGAAACTGAGAAAAAAGTTGCACACCTATTGACAAAGAAAGAAAAAACCATAGCTACAGCAGAATCCTGCACAGGAGGATATATCGCGCATAAACTAACTAATACTCCTGGCTCTTCAGCCTACTTCGAAGAAGGATACATAACATACACCAGTAAATCAAAAATAAAAAATCTAAACGTAAAAGAAGAAACTATCGAAGAAGAAGGTGTCGTTAGCTCAAAAACAGCCGAAGAGATGGCCAAAAACACTAGAAAAAAAGCTGATACAGACATCGGAATAGCCACTACAGGAATATTAGGACCTGGAGGAAATCACTCGGAAACACCAATTGGAACTGTCTTCGTAGGCTTAGCAGACGAAGAAAATACCTACGTCAAAAAACTCAAATTTTCGGGCAATAGATGGGATGTCAAAAAACAGACAGGCGAAAAGGTTCTTGAATGGGTAATCGAATACCTAGAAGAAATAAAATAATAATAGAAAATCAATTTCAAAAAATCACTAAAAAGGTATTTCTCCAACTGGATTTTACCATTCTCTACTGTCACCCCTTCTTTTTCTAGAAGTTCTTTCTTCAAGTTCTTCCCCTCTGAATAACCCCCTATATCACCATTGGACTTCACCACTCGATGACAAGGGATAATCATAGGCTTTGGATTTTTTCTCAAAGCATTGCCGACCGCTCTAGAAGATTCTAGCTTCCCCATAGCTTGACCAATCCGTTTATAAGTAGAAACTTTACCTTCCGGAATCTTAGAAACTAAGTTTAGAACTTTTCTCTTCGAATTCCATCATTATTCTCTCAATTTTCTTAACTTGAAAAGTTCAATGTTTAACTAGGTAGATTTATCTAAAATTTAGAAAGTGAAACCATGCTAAAAATAGATGGTTCGATGGGTGAAGGAGGAGGATCTGTCTTAAGAATTTCACTGGCATTAGCAGCCGTTAAAAATCAACCGATAGAAATTCAAAATATCCGAGCAAATCGGTCAACTCCTGGATTAAAAAATCAACACCTCGCAGCAGTAAAGTGCCTTAAAGAGCTGACTAATGCCGATGTCAAAGGAATGAAGAAAAACTCTGAAAAAATATTTTTCAATCCAAACAAAATTCAGAAAAAGAATATAGACATAGATATAGGAACGGCAGGAAGTACCACACTAATTTTACAAGCTGCTATGATCCCTGCTAGTTTCGCAAAAGGACCCATGCATATCCAAATAAAAGGCGGAACTGACAACCCGTTCGCACCTCCTATAGATTACCTCAAAAACGTCAAAATACCTATATTGAAAAAAATTGGCTGCAGCTCTGAAGTGGAATTGTACAGAAGAGGCCACTACCCCAAAGGGGGAGGAAAAATACGAGCAAAGATAAATCCTGTAAAGTCTTTGAACTCGATGAAACTTGAAAAAAGAGGCAAAGTTCAAAAAATATTCGGAAAATCCCACACTGTAAAGCTACCCAAACACATTGCAGAGCGTCAGGCCAAATCAGCTGAAAAATTTCTAAACGAAAAGGGTTATGAAACAGACATAGAAACGGATGTTCGAAAAAAATCCGAAACCAAGAATCAAAGCCCAGGGACAGGGATAGTACTCTGGGCAAAAACGAAAAATGGCGCAATTATAGGCTCAAACTGTCTAGGTGAAAAAAGAAAACCTGCCGAGAAGGTCGGGCAAGAAGCCGCCGAAAAACTGAGCAGGCAGATAAAAACTAAAAAAGCATTCGATATTCACATGACAGACCAAATAATACCTTATCTATGTTTAGCACACGGTAAATCAAAAATAGGTTCCACAAAACTAACATCCCACACTATGACCAATATTGAACTAATCAAGAAGATTATCGGAGCAAAGATAAATGTTCAAGGAAAACAAGGAAGCCCTGGCAATATATCAATAGAAGGTATCGAAATTTCAAGAAGCGATTTTATCTAAACTATTTTCTCTTTTTAAAAAATTAGGAACACAAGAATCTGTGGGTTTTGAAGAAAAACATAAAGATAATAACTCTAATAGCAGCTGCGATTTGGCATATCGGAATAATAATACTTCTTCAGATAAAGGATACCGATCAGCCGAAAATCACCTTTACAGAACTTCTCAAAATCTCAGAATCCGAGCTGCTTGAGTATTTAGACAAAAAATTGGAAAAAATGTCGAAAAAAGAGAAGAAAGAACTACCTTACAGAGAGTGGTCCAAAAAAATCCGATTCTTGAAAAAAGAAAGAGAAAGAGAGGGAAACTAAATTGCTCAAAAAGACTCTCAGATTGATTGAAGAATTCATAAAAATACCTCCTAAAAATCTAAAAAGAAGTGTAAAACTTAGCAACGAGATTTCAGAGAAATCTCAAAAAATAGAAAAATATTTCGAGAAAAAAGAAACCGAAGATAAATACTCAAAAATTTTGAAAAAAATCGAAAGAAATTCTCAAAAGATAGCCAATGATTTAGAAAGATCTAACTCTTCCAACCTAAAACCAGAGTGGAAAAAGCTAGCTTCCCAGGACCTCCTAAAACTAAAGTCCGACATTATAGAACTTCAAGAATTCCTACAAGAAAACAGGAAAATCATAGAAAAGAAGATAAAACAAGAAAAATACGGTTTCGACCCCCAAAGTCTGATAAAAAAACTCGAAAACGACGAAGAAATAAGCAAAGATACTCGTTCTAACCTAAATAAATTATTAAAAAATTTATCCGATAAAGAAGTCGAAAACAAAATAGAAAATAACAAAAAACGGCTTAGAAAAATTTCAAAACTATTCATTATAAAAAGAGAGGTTAAAAATGATTTCTAATAAGAAAAAGATAGAAGAAACTCAAGGGAAACACGGAAAGTGGATTAAAGAGCTAAAAGAAGAATTTAAAAATATTAAAAAAGATTTAGAAATCCTCGAAACAAGAATTTCATCCCTCGAAAAAGAAACAGCTGAAATACACAAACAAAACAGAGAATTAAAATCCGAGATAGACCGGATATCCAGCCAAATG
>JGI1684J13235_1000032_pt1 | contig 46923 bp, 36 predicted proteins | sample PonA232FremontCA_2_FD_13235 | JGI IMG/M metagenome (IMG submission 13235) | reverse complement strand
TGGCACCTCGATGTCGGCTCGTCGCATCCTGGGGCTGAAGAAGGTCCCAAGGGTTGGGCTGTTCGCCCATTAAAGCGGCACGCGAGCTGGGTTCAGACCGTCGTGAGACAGGTCGGTCCCTATCTACTGAGGGCGTCGAAGACTTGAGCGGAGCTGCTTCCAGTACGAGAGGACCGAAGTGGACGGACCGCTAGTGTGCCAGTTGTGCCGTCAGGCGCATCGCTGGGTAGCTATGTCCGGAAGGGATAAGCGCTGAAAGCATCTAAGCGCCAAGCCCCCCGCAAGACTGGGTCTTCCTCATGGGTCGTTCGAGACGAGAACGTAGATAGGCGGCAGGTGTAAGCGTGGCAACACGTTCAGCCGAGCCGTACTAATTACCCATAAGGCTTAACACCCCTATTTTGCACATGTCATCACAGAGATGACGCTCCATGCTCAGTGCAGTGCGGATCAATCTACCATTATGTCGAACTTTTCGCTGGCCCATTCGCCAGCACTGGCTTTCCTGGTGATTATAGCGCGGGGGCAACACCTCTTCTCATTTCGAACAGAGAAGTTAAGTCCCGCAGCGCCGATGGTACTGGCTTTTCGCCGGTAGAGTAGGACGTTGCCAGGATTCCCTTTGGGGACGCCGCTGTAACTGCAGCGGCGTCCCTTTTTTGTTGACCTCTGTCTATTCCTCCGCTTCTAGCTGTTTCAGTGGTGCCCTCTGGGCCTGAATAAATTCCGTGACGAATGAAGAGGCTGGGTCCTTGAGTAACTTGCTCATTGGACCGGTCTGCACAACCTGTCCTCGTCGGAGTAACACGACCTGATCTCCGAAAAAGGCAGCTTCTCCAATGTCATGAGTGACGAACACGACTGTCTTGTTGAGGCGGCGAAAAATATCCCGTAAGTCTTCCTGTAGATCTGTGCGGATCATCGGGTCGAGGGCCCCGAGAGGTTCATCGAGCAGGAGCACATCGGGGTCCAGCATAAGTGCACGCATCAGGCTCACGCGCTGACGTTGCCCGCCAGATAGCTCACTTGGATATTGGGTAAGACGGGTGGACGAGAGCTGAACCAGTTCCGTAAGCTCGTCCAAACGTGCATCGATGCGATCGGCCGACCAGCCAAGATGACGCGCTAGAAGGGAAGCGTTTGCCCGTCCTGTCAAATGAGGGAAAAGGCCGCCTTCCTGGATGACATAGCCCATGCGATGACGAATGGAGTGGAGGGGAACGGACCTTAACCGCTGTCCATCCACAGCAATGTGCCCTGTATCTGGTTGCGTGAGGCCGATCATCAACCGCAGAACGGTGGACTTGCCGCTCCCTGAGGGGCCAATTAACACCGTCGTGTTGGCGGTTTCGGCGGTAAGGCTTACATCCTGCACAGCATGTGTATCGCCGTAGCGCTTCGAAACGCCTGTGAGTTCGATCACTGAGGCAGTCGAGACGATGCAAAAACTGAGGGAGAAACGCTGTGGCCCCCGTTAATCGACCGTGAAAGCGCCGGAGCGTAGGATCTTCAACTGAGGGCCGATCGTGACTAGTCCACCTAGCAAAGCTGAAACTAAGCCAACGTAGCTCAGCTGGTAGAGCAGTCCCCTCGTAAGGGACAGGTCACCGGTTCGAGTCCGGTCGTTGGCTCCTCAAACGGATGCTTGCGGAGGGCCCTGCCGGACGGCAGGGCCTTTTCGTTTGGATGGGGCCTGCCGCCGAATACTACCGGTGCCGACGCACCCATTGATCACCAGTCTTCGTGCACCGCACCTGGCGTCCAGAAACGTGCACGAGGTCGTCTTCTGCGAGGCGCTGGATTGCCGCCTGCACTGTCCGCGGTCCTTCTCCAAGGTCGTGCGCGAGATTGTAGATGTCGACACGCTCTTCGGACCGAACGGCTCTGAGTACGCTCGCTTCCGTTTCCGAAAGATCAGGCAGAGACATCGGAAGAACTGAGGATCGGGGAGGGAGGCCGGGCTATTCGTCCTCGTTCTGAACCGTTGCTTCCGGATCGGACACACTTCCCGGCCCCATTCCTGGCACGTCCATGTCACCGCGCAGCCACCCAAGCGCGTCCTCGCGGTCTTCGGCCGAATACGTCTGGAGTTGGGACATGGGAAAAAGAATCTCGGCCTTCTCGAGCCACGTGTCCCACAGGTCGTCCCCGACAATTGCGACCTTGTCGAGGTCACGCAAGTGACGAATGTCGAAGGTGAGGGTCTCCCAGCGCTCCTCGGGCGTCCATTCGTCAACATTGTCCATCACGAAAAGCGCACGTGTTGTGGTATGCTTCTCGAGATGACTTCGGAGGGTGGAGTCGAGAACATCGAGGTCTTCCTCCGTCAGCGTGTCGCTGAACTTGATAGCAAAGAGATTCGAGTCCGGAAGATCAAGAAGTTCGTGCATGAGCTGTGGGAGGCCATGAATAAGCATCTGGAGAGGGATCGTGTGCGGTCTGTCCACACGGCACATCGGGGTACGACGTGGGAGATGGACTGTTCGAGTACACTTGCAAAATCTTGAGTCCCGGTTTTCCGGAAGGTCGTTCGAGGCTCCGCTGCGGGGCATTCGTAGTTACATCGTCAATCGTAGCACGCATCCCACTGTGCATAGATTGCCTTCTCACTCCGTGGTGAAGGACGTGAGCCACCCCGTCTCCGTTATTTGGAACGGAGACGGGGGCTTCGATGACTCAGGGTGAAGGATGAAGAGGCAACGGGGCAGTCCACCGCACGTCCGCGTAGACCGGTAGGTGGTCGGACAGGCTCCGGGCCTCCTTGAGCGACGAGAACCGGGGAGTGAAGTCGAGCACGCCGCCGCGCATGGGCCTAAAAGGCACGGTCTCGTAGAAAATGTTATCGTACTCGTTGGCGAGATGGCCGTTGGGCCCCTCGCGCCGCTTCCGCCGCAGGCTGGTGGGCTGGTCGTCGAGCACCGAGGCGTAGCCGAGGCCGCGCAGCTCGTTGAAGGCCGCGTCGTCCTCGTCGAGATTGAAGTCGCCCACGAGCACGACGTGGTCGGTTTCGTACTGCCAATGCAGGCGGTCGAGCAGGGCAATCTCCCGTTCAGGGTTCTTGGAGGTGGGCACCGCGTGCAGGCTCGCGACCAGGAGGGTGTGCCCGCTTTCTCGGTGCTCAAAGCGGGCCAGGTAGGGCTCCCGGTCGAGCGAGTCGGCCAGGGAGGCTTCCAGCCAGGCGCGCCCCATGAGGCGGAGGCGGGAGGGCTTCCAGAGGAACGCGTACTTCTCCGTGCCGGGACCGGTGGTGGGCGGGCTGATCCGGTAGTCCCACGCGGCGCCCGTCCGGTCGAGCTCCCGGTCGAGCTTCCCGATGGCCTGTGCGCCGGGCGGGGACGTGACGATCTCCTGCGCGGCCACCAGGTCGGCGTCCCGGAGCGTCTGCGCGGCGACGGAGATTTCCTGGTCGTCCTTCGTCCGGCCGAAGTTGTACAGATTCCACGTCACGAGACGAATCCGGGGCGCGTCCGGATCGGCGGTCGGGGTGTCGGGGACGGATGCGGACGGGCCGTCCTCCTTCGGGGCGGGCTGTTCGACGGTCGTCGTGCGGGACGAGAGGCCCAGCTCCGTCGGATCAATGCCGGGCACGTCGACAATCCCCCCGTAGTCCAGACCTACGAGGAGGACCAGGACGAGAACGACGACCAGCAGGCAGCGGAGCGTCTGTTTCATGGGGCCCGGACGCGGGGTGGGAGGAGAGAAGAGAGCCCGAGGGGAAGACGGGACCATTCCGGGGGCAAGAAAACGACCCGGCGGGCCATCCTAACGGCGGGCGATGATCCAGATGGCGTGCACGAGGCCGGGCACGTACCCCAGGAGGGTGAGGAGGAGGTTGATCCAGAACTGCGTGCCGATGCCCTCCTGCAGAAAGACGCCGAGGGGCGGCAGCAGCACGGAGATCAGCACACGAAGCAGGTCGGCCGAACTGGCGGAGGAACTCATGGGATGGAGGGGATGATGAGACAGTCGTGAGGACCCGATGTGCATACAGCTACGAGAGGAGTACGGGATTGCACCCAGAGGCACGCCTACAGGATCCAGGCGGCGACGACCGCCACTAGGGCGCCCGCTCCCAGCAGCCCGGTTGCGACCGTCGCGGCCACCACGAGGAGCAGAAAGCCCGGATTGGCGAACCGGACCAGCGCGCCGGTGCGGACGAGCAGGGCCCGATTTTCGAGGAGCACGCCGCGGAGGGCCCAGACGTGCTTCACGAGGCCCCACAGGCGCCCCAGCAGGCCCGTCGAGGCCTCCGAGGTCGTCGCCCGAACGGTGTCGGCGGACTGCTCGACGGTGCGGGCCGTCCGGGTGGACAGTCGCTCGGGGAGGGTGAGGAGGTCGCGGAGGCCCAGATAAAAGAGGGTAAGGACGGCGGCGGGACTCAGCAGGAGGACGAGCGTCCCCGCGGCCCCGAAGAGCGACGACAGCGCCCCGCTGGGCGGCCACCAGAGAAGGCCCCACAGGAGAAGGCCGGCCCCGGCCGAGAAGCTCGCCAGCACGGCGACTCCGGTCGTCAGTCGCTCGGCTAGGGCCGCGGCGGCGCGGGCCGTTTGCCTGAGCCGCCCCTCGTCATGGGGCGCGGAGGAGGCGTCAGTGGACATGATGGAGGAAGACGCGTTGGCGAGGCCGGCGCTAGTAGAGCGGGGCGGACATGAAGGTGAATCCGACGGTCGCCCAGGTCCTCCGATCGTCAAACGGGCCGGCGCGGGTGACCGACACATCCATCTCGATGCGGTTCGGGAGAAGCATCGTGCGCACCAGGGCCTGGAAGAAGGGACTGGAGCGTCCTTCTCCGTACGCCTCCCCGATCAGGCCCACCCGATCCAGGACCGACCAGTCGAGGCGGGCGTCCCAGGTGAACTGGTGCGGGCCGCTCTCTTCGTGGACCCAGCCGACGTTCTGGTAGGCCGTGAGGCCCGCCCCAAGGTCCTGGCTCACAATTCCGTACCCGTAGACGGTGGCGGGGCGATTCCGCGGCAGTCCGAGCTGACGGACGCCGGCCCCGCCGACGGCCGCAAGTCCTACGCGGTGGGTCGACCCGGGCCGGAGCAGTACTTTTCCCTCGGCGCTGTACTCGACCGTGCGCCGGTCCTTGCTCCCCGTCGCGAGGAAGACGGTGCCCGCGGCCAGCTCCAGAATCGGATGCACGCGGACGGCCGGGACCATCCAGGACCATCCAGGACGCCTCCACGCTGTGCCACGCCTCCAGCTGGGCCGAGCCGCGGGGGACACTTGTCGGATCGTCGACGAGCACCTGCTGGCCGAGGGTCGCGCTTGGCGCGAGCCCCGTCCCCAGCACACCGAGGAGAAGCGCGAACGAAAAGACGTGCCGGATCATGGAGGAAAAGCGATGCCACGAAAGGGCAAATCAGTGCGTGAAGGAGGCGAACATAACATCCGGTGCGACGGAAAAGGAGGGCACATGCGTCGGTTCCGGCCCGTTGCACGTCCGTAAGTATTTCTGCGCCCAAGGCGACGGGAACCAATCGGTCTCGCATCTCTTATCGTACATCGACGATCAACGATCAAAAACCGTCTGCTCATGTCGTCTTCGATTCCCCAATCATTTGCCGAGGAGGATCAGCGACTCGCCGAAGGGCTCAAGGCCCTCGCCCACCCGGCGCGGTTGACCATCGTCCGGCTCCTGGCCGAGCGCGACGAATGCGTCTGCGGCGAAATCGTGGACGACCTGCCGCTGGCTCAGTCGACCGTCTCACAGCACCTGAAGGCATTGAAGGAGGCCGGGCTCGTGCAGGGAACGGTCGAGGGACGGTCTACCTGCTACTGCCTCGATCCTGGGGCGCTGCGAGCCTTCGAGGACGAAATCGCCGAGTACCTCTGCGCGCTGAGCGCCCCCTCCGAGCACGAGTGCTGCTGACTGTTTTGTCTCCCACTCACACGCTGGCGAGAACCGCTCCTGCGTTTTCCTGACTCCGACATCTCCGAGCCACTTCTCTTCTATGTCCGAGCAGACGATCCCCGAAGACACGACGTCTTCTCCCTCGTCCCCGTCCCTCGCCAATGGACATCCTGAGAGCGGACCCACTGAGAACGGCGCCGCGGACGACCTGGAGGCCACCGCCGAGAAGGCGCAGGGGGACCTCGGCGTTTTCGAGCGCTACCTGAGCCTGTGGGTGGCTCTCTGCATCGCCGTCGGCGTGGCGATCGGCCAACTCATCCCGGCCGTGCCCAATGTGCTGGGAGAGATGGAAGTGGCTCAGGTCAACCTGCCGATCGCCATCCTCATCTGGGCGATGATCTACCCGATGATGGTGCAGGTCGACTTCAAGAGCATCCTGGGCGTGCGGCGCCACCCGAAGGGCCTCACCGTGACGCTCGTGGTGAACTGGCTGATCAAGCCGTTTACCATGTTCGGCTTCGCGTGGCTGTTCCTGAAGGGCGTCTTTGCCCCGCTCATCGCGCCGGGCCTGGCGAGCGAATACGTGGCCGGGGCGATTCTGCTGGGGGCGGCCCCCTGCACGGCGATGGTATTCGTGTGGAGCTATCTCACGGACGGGGACCCGGCGTACACGCTCGTGCAGGTGTCGATCAACGACCTCATCATGCTGGTGGCGTTTGCGCCGATTGTGGCGTTCTTGCTCGGCCTGTCGGACGTGATTGTGCCGTGGGATACGCTGCTTCTGTCGGTGGGGCTCTACATCGTGATTCCGCTGGCAGCGGGCGCCCTCTCGCGCACCTGGATCATCCGGACAAAGGGCGAAGAGTGGTTTGACACCGTCTTCCTGGAGCGGCTCGGGCCGGTGACAATGGTGGGCCTGCTGCTGACGCTCGTGCTGCTCTTTTCCTTCCAGGGCGAGGTCATTCTTCAGAATCCGCTCCACATCGTGCTGATCGCGGTGCCGCTCATCGTGCAGACCTTCTTCGTCTTCTCAATTGCCTACGGATGGGCCTACGGCTGGCGCGTGCCGCACGACGTGGCCGCCCCGGCCGCCATGATTGGGGCCAGCAACTTCTTTGAGTTGGCCGTGGCGTCGGCCATCGCGATGTTCGGCGTCACCTCGGGGGCGGCGCTGGCCACCGTGGTGGGCGTGCTCGTGGAGGTGCCCGTGATGCTGGCGCTGGTGCGCATCGCCAACGCGACGCGGCCGCAGTTCGATGCGCGGACGGCCACGGCTTGACGTTTCAAACCACACTCGTTTTTGCATGCCCTCCACGGAACCACGGCTGGATCTCACCATCGACAACGACGCGGCGGCCTATGCCCGCGAGCAGGGTGGCGTGCTTGCCCTCCGCACGCGGCCCCAGCACGGATGCTGCGGCGGCCGGGTCGACCGGGCCACAGTGAGCACCGAGCCGCCCGACAATCTGGACGCGTATCACCAGATCGAGCGAAACGGCCTCACGGTGTACGTCCACCGTAGTCTCGTCTCTCTCGGCGACGAGCCGATCCGCGTAGGCATCGATCAGCTGTGGATCTGGCGGTCGCTCTACGTCGAGGCCGCGTCGCGGATGTAGCCTTTTCCTTCCACCCTTCACGTCTCTATGGAGACCGTTCTCTTCGTCTGTACCCACAACTCGTCCCGGTCCCAGATGGCCGAGGCCCTGCTGCGCGATCGTTACGGTGACCAGTACGAAGTGCGTAGCGCGGGCACTGAGCCCGGTGGCGTGAATCCGTTTGCTGTCGAGGTGATGGACGAAATAGGCATCGACATCTCGGGCCACACGTCGGATCCTCTGCAGGCGTACACTGGCTCCCGTCTCGACATTGTGGTGACTGTCTGTGACGACGCGGCGGAACGCTGCCCCTTCGTCTCCGCNCGTAAGCAGAACCTGCACCGCGGCTTCGACGACCCCTCGGCCGTGACGGGGACCGACGAGGAGAAGCGGACTGCGTTCCGCCACGTCCGCGACGAGTTGACCGAGTGGATCGACGAGACGTTCGGGCCGAACGAATCTTCGTCGACATGAGAGCCTCCCCAACAGACCGATGACGATTCAGCCAGCATCTCCCGATGATTTCGAAACCGTTCGGGCCCTGCTCCAGAGGGTTAACCTGCCGCACGAGGACCTGACGCCCGCCCACCTGGAGCACGTTCTGGTCGCCCACGGGGATGCCGCCCTCCACGGCGTGGTGGGCCTGGAGCCTTGCGGCGACGTGGCGCTGCTGCGGTCGCTGGCCGTGGCGCCGAACGTCCGAGGTCAGGGCCTCGGCACCCGTCTCGTGACCGCCATAGAGCAGCGGGCCTGGGACGAGGGAGTCCGCACGCTCTACCTGCTGACCACGACGGCGGCATCGTACTTCCAGGCCCACGGCTACGAGCACATTGAGCGAGACGCCCTGCCCGAGTCCATCCGGCAGACCGACGAGGCCGCCCGGCTCTGTCCCGCGAGTGCCACCAGTATGCGGAAGCAGTGTCCGGCGGCTGAGCAGGCATAAGTCCCCCGTGCGGGGCCCCGGATCCGTGCGGACGAGGGGACGGAAGGCACCACGGAGTAGCCCCCTCGTCCCGCGACGGAACTTGATGAGAACCGTGTTCTTTTGCGGGAAGGCCGATCGACGGCGACGGGGGGGAGGGCACCGCGCCGCGCAGGGCGGCATCCCCGAACCTCTCCGAAGCGGCCGTGGAAGACAGCCTCGCCCGGTACATGTCCCGTTGCGGAAGCACCTGCCAATTCCCGGATTCCCATGATGAAGCTCGTCTGGATTGCCCTCGGGGGAAGCCTTGGGGCCCTCCTCCGCCACGGCCTTTCCGTCCTCGCGGATCGGCTTCTCCCGCCGGCCTTTCCCTGGGGCACCCTGGCGGCGAATCTGCTCGGGTGCTTCCTCATCGGTGGGCTGTGGGTCCTGGCCACCGAGTACTCGTTGTCGCAGGAGGCACGGATGTTCGTGTTCACCGGAGGGCTCGGGGCGCTGACGACGTTCTCGACCTACGGACTGGAGAGCCTGATGCTGCTGCGGGAAGGGCGACTGTGGGCGGGCCTGGGCAATGTGCTGCTCAGCAATGTTTTCGGCCTCGTCCTGGTGGCGCTGGGGGTGGTCTGTGCGCATCTGTGGTTGGGGGAACCCGTCCCCACGATGGGCGCGTAGGCCTCGCTCAGGCGGGCTGAAGGGATCACGGCACCCTGAGGGCACAGTCCCCGTCACTTCGTCGGAATCGTTTTGTCGCCCTGATGTCGCCCCCGCCGCTTCTCGCCACCCGTGATTTAACCCGAGTCGTGGACGGCACGACGCTGGTGGCAGACGTGTCGATCGAGGTGCAGGCGGAGGAGGTGTTCGTCGTCTTTGGGCCGTCCGGCTCGGGCAAGACCTCGCTCCTGCGCCTCCTCAACCGCCTCGACGAACCGACCCGCGGCACGGTGCTGCTCGACGGCACCGACTACCGCGACATCGAACCCCGCACGCTGCGCCGGCGCGTGGGCTGGGTGCCGCAGGCGCCGACCCTCATCGACGGGACGGTGGCGGAGAATGTGGCGTGGGGCCCCACACTGCGAGACGAACCGGTGGACGAGGAGCGGCTGAACGCGCTGCTCGACCGCCTCGGGCTGGCGGGCTTCGCGGGGCGGACGGCCGATCGCCTCTCGGGGGGCGAAGCGCAGCGCGTGGCGATCGCCCGCACCCTCTTGAACGGCCCCGACGTGGTCCTGCTCGACGAGCCCGCCTCCAGCCTCGACGCCGACGCGGCGCGGCGCGTGGAGGACCTTCTCCGCGACGTGATGACGGACCTGTCGCTCACTGCCGTCCTCGTCACCCACGACGCCGATCGGGCGCGGCGGTTGGGACAGCGGGGCGTACGGATGCGCGGCGGTGAAGTGGTGGCCAGCGGCGACCTTGATGCCGTGCTTCCCACGTAACTCACGCTCAAATACTCCGACGCCGGACGTGCCGGCGCGCTGCCTAAAAGTGATCCGCCAATGATTCAGGATCTCCTCAGCCACATACGAGACCCCGTCGTCCTGGAAGGACTCGCCCAGGTCGGAGCGGCGGCGGTGCTGGCCCTGCTCGTGGTGCTGCTGTCGCGGCGCCGCGGCCTCAAGCTCGAAACGGAGCTCAGCGTCGCCTTCCTGCGCGGCTTTCTGCAGATCGTGGCCGTCGGCGTCGTGATTGGGATGCTGCTGACGGTGCCCGTGTGGTGGAGCGGTCTGATCTTGCTGGGCATGATGGGCGGGGCCACCTGGATTTCGCGGCAGCGGGGGGAGGGGCTGCCCGGCGCCACGGCCGTTTCGTTTCTCGCCATCGCCGTGGGCGCCGGGCTCGTGATCGTGACGATGACGTGGGCGCGGGCCATCGAGCCGACCGTGCGCAGCCTCGTGCCGGTGGGCAGTCTCGTGATCGCCAACGCGATGAAAATCAACGGCCTCGCGCTGAACCGGCTCAAAGACGAGCTGCGCGACAAACGGAATGAAATCGAGGTGGGCCTCGCCCTCGGCGGACCGCCCGCGGCCGTGCTTGCCCGGCACCTGCGCACCAGCGTGCAGGCCTCGCTGATTCCCGTCATCGACTCGCTCAAGAGTCTGGGCTGGGTGTGGATTCCCGGTGTGATGGCGGGGATGATTCTGGGGGGCGAGAACCCGATCTACGCCGCGCTCTACCAGTTTGTCATCATGGCCATGGTCTTCGCCGCGGGCGGCCTCACGAGCATGATTACGAGCCTGCTGATGGGGCGGCGCGTCATTACGGAGGCCGAACAGCTGCGCCGCATCCCGTCGGGGAGCGAATAGGGCGGGTCCGTGGAGCGGCGACATCACTCTTTGATAATATACCAGGGGCGGCGGCGCAGGGATCTTTCGGGGCGTCTCGGGTTTTCGTATTGTGGCATCGTACTCTGTCGACCAATCCCCACCGCTCCCGTGAGTGATTCGTACCACGACCGCTCGTCCCCATCCCGCCGCGACTTTCTGAAGACCGGGGCCCTCGGCGCCCTCGCCCTGGGCACCGGCGGCATGGCCAGCACGGCGAACGGACGGGCCCGCACCGACATCTCGGACGTCGAGGCGCCGGGCGACGCCAAAAATGTCATCTTCCTGGTGAGCGACGGCATGAGTGCCGGTACGCTTACGATGGCGGACCTACATCTCCGGCGGCACGAAGGACGACGGTCGAACTGGCTCCGTCTCTACGAAGAAGGCCGCGTGCGCCACGGCCTCATGGACATGGCCGCGGCCAACTCGGTCGTCACCGGTTCCGCGGCGGGGGCCTCCTCCTGGGGCTCGGGCCACCGCGTCGTCAACGAGACACTTAACATGAGCCAGGACGGAGAGAAGTACCGGACGATCCTCCAAATCTTCCGCGACGCCGGACGGGGCACCGGCCTGGTCACCACCACCCGCATCACCCACGCCACGCCGGCGGGCTTCGGCATCAACATGCCCGCGCGGTGGAGCGAGGACAAGATTGCGGCACAGTACCTGGAGCGCGAGTACGACGTGCTGATGGGCGGAGGGGCGCGCCACTTCGATCCCGACCAGCGCGGCGACGGGCAGGACCTGTATCAGGGCTTCGAGGAGAAGGGCTACACGGTGGCCCGGTCGAAGCAGGACCTCAGCTACTGGGGGCACGAGGGCACGTTTCTGGGTACCTTTTACGATACCCATCTCCCCTACGTCCTCGACCACCAGAACATCCCGGCCCACCAGCAGCAGGTGCCGCGTCTGCCCGAGATGACGGACGCGGCCCTCCAGCGCCTCGACCAGAACGACGACGGCTTTCTGCTGCAAATCGAGGGAGGACGCGTGGACCACGCAGCGCACGAGGACGACACCGGCGGCCTCATCTACGACCAGATCGAATTTGACCGCGCCATCGGGCGTGTGCTCGAGTTTGTGGAGGGGCGGGACGACACGCTCGTCATTATGACCACCGACCACGGAAACGCAAACCCCGGTATTAACGCCGCCGGCGACCGCTACAACCGGTCCAACCCCATGTTCGACCGGGTGGCGGACTTCCAGTACACCAACAGCTGGATCCTCTCGGAGCTCGACGAGCACAGCACCTATCGGCAGATTCAGGACCGCGTCGAGGAGGCGTGGCAGTTCCCGATCCGGCGCGACGAAGCGGAGCTGATTCAGGACGCGCTCCGGGGCAACTACCAGGCGGCCTACCGTGCGAAGAGCGATCCCGACCTGCTGCTCGGGGCCATTCAGGCCAACTACACGTCCGTCAACTGGCTCGGGGGCGACCACACCTCCGACTACGTGCAGCTCGCCGCGCTGGGGCCCGGCAGCGAGGCGATCGGCGACTTCACGCGCAACACCGACCTGTTCGATCTGATGGTAGAGTCCGCCGGCGTGCGAGAATATGCAAGCGGGTGAGGGGACTCCGTGAATATGCGGGCTATGCGTTCTGGAAGAGGAACTGTGAGCGAAGTGTTGCGTGAATACGATACATCAACACGCGTCATCACGTAGTGCCGCTCTGCCGAGTAGGAATCTTCGCCTCATGGCCGGGTCGTCACCTAGAGGTGAGGCATCTCAAATACAGATTAGGTACACCGACATGGAAAAGGGTAAGCTTAAATTCTTCGATACCTCCCGCGGATTTGGCTTCATCGAGCCGCTCGACGGGAGTGAGGACGTATTTCTCCACGCAAACAACATCTCGGGCATGACCACCGGCGACGATCTCCGGGAAGGGCAGACGATCGAGTATGAGGTCGAGCAGACGGAAAAGGGCCTCAGTGCCCTCGACGCCTCCCCGGCCGACGAGAGTGGCTCGTTTTAACGATGCCTGGTGGGTCTCAGAGTCTCTCTGAGACGCATTGCCATTTGGGAAAACACGCAAAGGCCCGTTCCGGCTTCGGAACGGGCCTTCGCTATGGTGTTTAGGGTCGTCGGGGACGACGGTGGGAAGCGGGAGGGTTGACTCTCGGAGTGGTCCTCTCGTAGATTTTGGGCTCGATCCTTCGTTCTGTCCATTGGGGTGTCGCTCATATGGGCTCGCTTCGCCGGCTCTGGATCGCCGTAGTTCTGCTTATCGTGCTGTGCGAGAGCGCAAGCCCCCACATCGCCGCCGCCCAATCCACGACGGTTCTTCGGGGCGGGCAGCTTTTCGACGCGGCCGACACGACGCTCACTGAGAATCCGGGTCTCGTCGTCCGCGCCGGAAAAATTGTGGCGCGGGGCGCAACCGATCTCGACACGACGGGCGCCCGTGTCGTGCGCCTCGACGACGACCACGTTCTCCTGCCGGGCCTCATCGACCTCCACGCGCACTATGCGGTCGACTTCTTCGGGGCGGGGCGTGTGGAGGAGACGGAGGGCTATCCGTTGCTCTTCCTCGCCAACGGCGCCACCACCACGTTTACCGCGGGCGAGATGCAACCAGAGAAGATGCGTCGCGTCCGCCGAGCCATCGGTCGGGGGGAGCGCATCGGGCCGCGCATTCTGACCTCCGGCCCCTACTTCGGCAAGGCGCGACCGGGGTGGGATCCCACCCGCACGTCGGCTAGCATCCGGCGGGAGGTGAACCGGTGGGCGGCCCGCGGGGTGGAGCACTTCAAGGCAAAGCGGATGCAGGAAGAGCTCCTCCGCGCCCTCATCCACCAGGCGCACCGGCACGGCGCCACCGTGACAGGCCACCTGGGGTCCGGCCACGGCCAGAGCGTCAATCCCCGCACCGCCATCGACATGGGGATCGACCGCATCGAGCACTTCCTCGGCGGCGCCCAGTTGCCCGACACCGCGGGGGCGTACGACTCGCTCCCTACGGCCACGCCCGACGAGCCGGCCTTCGATCGGATCACGCAGCACTACAAAGCGCACAACGTCTATTTCGACGCCACCATCTCGGCCTACGGCTACTACGGCACGCGGGACTCCGACCTTTACGCCGACTGGCCAGACGCGCAGCAGTACTTCACGCCCTACCTGCGGTCCGAGCTCAGCGAAGACGACTATCAGGATCCCATCCCCCGCTTCCAGCAAATCTTTGAGCTGAAGCTCGATCGCATCCAGGCATTTTACGAGGCGGAGGCGGGCCACCTCATTACGCTAGGCACCGATCATCCGAGCTGGGGCGAGTACCTGGCACCCTTCGGCGTGCACCGGGAGCTGCAGGCGTTCGTGCGGGCCGGGATTCCGGAGGGCGTGGCGCTCCGCATCGCCACCATCAACGGGGCGCGGGCCCTGGGCATGGACGACCGGCTCGGCACCCTAGAGGTGGGGAAGTGGGCAGATCTGTTTGTCGTTCGCGGCAATCCGCTCGATGACATCCGCAACACCCGGAATGTCGAGTGGGTGATGGTGCGCGGTGACCTGCACCGGGCCGAGGCTCTCCGAGAAGCAGCCCGCGGCACAGTGGGGCCAGAGAGTGCGGCGGAGGCAGACAGATTCAAGCCCAATCGGGGGCGGTAGGCAGGGGCGGCTTCTGCGGCCTTCCCCGGCAGGGCCTGCGCCGACGCGAACCGCCCGCTGATTCTCGTCGACCCGTCGCACGACTTCTGGCTGTCAGTAGGTCTCTCGGGGACGAGCGGCACGTCCCAAGGGTCACTGTTCTGTTGTCCCCTCGTTAGAGGATTCGTCGGACAACACCTCCTGTTTCACCCCCTCCAGGTAGTCCAGCGCGGCATCTCGCTCGTTTGGCAGATCCGGATCCTCAAAGACCACCTCCTTGATCGCCCCAAGCGCCCGGTTCTCCGGCCCCTCCAGTCGCCGCTGCATGGCCTCGAAGAGAGCGCCGCGGCGGAGGGCCTCGTCCTTGATGGTCATGAGGTAGTCGTACGCCGCGTCGTGCTCGTTGGCAATCTCGCCGTCGAGGATGGCCTCGCGGATCCACGTCTTGGCGATGCCCACCGCCACCCCCTCCTCGATGTCGAGCGTCTCCATAATCTCGTAGCCGTCCACCGGCGGCTCGAAGTTGCGGAGGCGGTCCTTCTCCTCCACGATCCGCATCTTTTCCTCCACCCGATCGAACGCGTTGAGGTAGCGACGGCGCCGCGCCGGGTTGCCCGAGGTGACGTCCGACCGCACGAGGGTCATGAGGTCGTCGATGTCGTCGCCGGCCTCGTAGAGGAGGCGGCGCACGGCGGAGTCGGTCACCTTCTCGTCCGCCAGCGCGATGGGGCGGAGGTGCAGGCGCACGAGTTTTTGGACGTAGTCCATCCGCTCGTCGGTGGGCAAGCGCCACTGGCGAAAGAGATCCGGAATCATGCGGGCCCCCACGTCCTCGTGGCCGTGGAAGGTCCAGCCGTCCTCCGGGTCGAAGCGCTTGGTCTCTGGCTTGGCGATGTCGTGGAGGAGCGCCGCCCAGCGGAGCCAGCGCGTTTCTTCGCCGGGACGATCCGCAGTCCGTTCGGCCACGTTGTCCAGCACTTCGAGCGTGTGGTAGAAGTTGTCCTTGTGGTCGCGGCCGTTCACCTCGTCGATGCCTTTCAGGCGCTGAATCTCGGGCATAAAGTGCGCCAGCACGCCGGACGCCTCCAGGATTTTGAAGCCGATCGACGGCGTGTCCGCCTCCAGAATTTTGTGCAGCTCCTCCGTGATGCGCTCCTGGCTCAGGATCTCGACGCGCTCGGCCTGCGTGCCCATCGCGTCGAAGACGCGGTCGGAGACCCGAAATTCGAGCTGCGTGGCGAACCGCGCGGCCCGGATCATGCGGAGGGGGTCGTCTTCGAAGGTCTCCTCCGGGTCGAGGGGCGTCTCGATCGTTCGTCGCTCCAGGTCGCGCCGCCCGTCGAACGGATCGATGAGGGTGCCAAAGCGGTCCGGGGTGAGGTGGATCGCCATCGCGTTCACTGTAAAGTCGCGGCGGTACTGGTCGTCCTCCAGTGTGCCGTCCTCCACGATGGGCTTGCGGGAGTCGGAGCGGTAGCTCTCTGTGCGGGCCGCCACGAATTCGAGGACGAGGGCGTCATCGGTGTGCCCCTCGGGCAGCGCCTCCTCGGCGGGAATGCGGATGGCGGCGGTGCCGAACTTGGGGTAGACGTGCGCGGTGCGGCCGCCCAGTTCCTCCCCCACGGCCTCGGCCAGCTCGATGCCGGTGTTGGGGCCCACGGTGACGAAGTCGAGGTCCGTCGTGGAGCGGCCCAGGAGCACGTCGCGCACCATCCCGCCCACGGCATACGCCTCGATCTCCGCCCGCTCGGCCACGCGCCCGATCGTGCGAAGGATCGGCTCGTAGGGGACCTCTCGCAGCCGATCGGCCAGATTGTCGATATCCGTGTAGGAGCGAACCTCCGTCATGCCGGGGAAGACTGGTGAGCACCGTTTCGCGGTGTGTACAGACGGTGCGGGGGTGCGATTCGTTCGGAAAGACGAGGCTTTTTGGTGGGCAACTCACGGTGGGGATCGGGGAGGGCGGACCACAGGCGTCGGACCGCGGAGTTGGGGCCCTGAATGTGCCGTTGGCATCTACCACCCGCGGGCGTCTACTGTCCATGTGTCAATCACGGTATCACCGTCGACGATGTGGAGCTGATCCTGATTGGCGACGGTCACGCAGGCGTGGTTGGGCACGATGCGGAGCCGGTCGCCCACCGTGAGGGCCGCGTCGCCGGACAGGGTGAGCCACCCGTGCTCTTCCGAGAGGTGGTCGACCGTGATGCCGGGGTGGGGGCGCATGGCCGCGCTGTCGGCCAGTGCGATCCCGTGTCCGTCTGTGCCGTAGCCGGTATCGGTGGTGAAGACCTTCTTGCCCGCGTCGACGAAGGCGTGGTGCGTGCCGTCCGGCTTCTCTTGGGTGCTGATGACCGTGGTGAGCACTGTGAGCGCGCAGTCGGGAAGAGACGCAGCGCCGAGGGCCACCTGAATCGCGTCGTGCATCACGTAGTTACCGGGCCGGATCTCGGTAACGCGGAAGCCGTCGCGCTCGGCGTTCTCGAAGGCCGCCATCGACGGGGTGGAGCCGACGCTGATCTCGAACGTTTCCGGCGTGATGCCTACCCCCTCTGCCTCGGCCACGGCGGACGCCACGGACAGCATCCGGTCCCGCTCGTGCCGCGAGGCGCGACGGAGCGCTTCGGCTTCCGTGTCTCCATCGGACGGCCCGTTGTAGGCCTGCCCGGCGTGCGTGAGGATGCCGGTGAGTCGCAGTCCCGGCAACGACGCGACGTGCTGCGCCAGTGTGACGGCGGCGTCCTTGTCCGCCCAGTGCACCCCGCAGCGTCCATGGCCCACGTCCACCTCAATGAGCACGTCGACCGGATCGCCGGCCTCCGCGTAGACGGCCGACGCCTGCTCGGCGCCCGCCGCGGTGTCGACCGTGAACGAGAGTGTGGCGTCGTCCCGCAGGTCCTGCAGTCGCTCGTGCTTGTGGCGGCCCGTGACCGGATAGGCCACACGCACATCATCAAATCCGGCGTCCACGAAGGTTTCCGCCTCCTTTACGGTCGCGACGGTGAGCCCCTCTGCGCCGCGCCCGCGTTGCCGCCGGGCCAGCGCCACCGACTTGTGCGTCTTGACGTGAGGGCGGAGCGTCACGTCGTTCGCGTCGGCCTTGTCCTGCATGGCCGCGAGGTTGTCCCACAGGCGGGACTTTTCGACGAGGAGGGACGGGGTGGGGAGGTCAAAAACAGACATGGGATAAGGACTGAGGAAGAACGAGCTGTGGTGCGCGGAAATGAGAACCGGCGATCGGGTTCCAGGACGCCGGGGGACAGGAACCATTCGGGTCTCTGTTTCATCGGACAGACAGTTCTGCACTTCACCGTTTTGCCTGTCCGCATGAGTCTGCTCCGTTCCGCTCAGCAATTTGCTTTCCTGGCGGTCCTTGTACTCACCGTCGGGGTGGGTACGGCCGACGCGCAGATGAAGATGCCGCCCCGCTCGCTTGGGGACGTGATCGGTCAGGCCGAAGCGGAGGGGACGCCCATCCTGCTGGAGATCTACGCGCCGTGGTGCCCCTACTGCCAGCGCATGCAGGAGGAGGTATACGCGGACACGGAGGTGCGCTCGTACCTGGATCGCCGGTTCACGTATGCCCGTCTCAACCGCGACACCACGGCGGGGGCCCACGAATTTGACGGCCGTACGCTGTCGTCCAAACAGCTGAGCCTGGCCCTGGGGGCGCGAGGGGTGCCCACGACCGTCTTTATGAAACCGGACGGGACGCCCATCGCGCGGCAGCCGGGCTACATCAAACGCCCCATCTTCTTCCAGATGCTCCGGTACTTCGGCTCGGGGGCGTACGAGGAGCAGAGCTTCGAGGCGTTCCGGAGCGAAGCGTCCGAGTGACGCGGAGGCACGAGCGGGCCGAAAGCACGTCGGTCGGCCTCTCTATTCGTCCGTCGTCTCCACCCGTGCCGACTCAATCCGGTCGAAGGCGCGGAGCTGGTCCACGACCTCCATTCCGCCGGTGACCCGGCCGAAGGCTGTGTAGTTGCCGTCCAGGTGCGGCTGCATGCTGTGTGGAATGAAGAACTGACTGCCCTCCGTGTCTTTGCCCGCGCTGGCCATGCCGATGGTCCCGCGGCGGTGCCCGATACGTGTAACCTCGGTGCGGAGGAAGAACCCAGGCCCGCCGAAACCGTCCCGCCGCATGAAGTCGCCGCTCTGCACCACGAAATTGGGCACCACGCGATGAAACGGCACGCTGTCGTAGCGGCCGTCCCGCGCAAACCGCGTAATCGCCTGCGTCGTCTGCGGCGCCTGCTCGGTGTCGAGTTCAACCGTGACCGTGCCCTGGTTCGTCTCCAGTACGAGGCGCGGGTGCGGACCGAGTTCTTGGAGGTAGCTCCAGTCAAGGGTCGGCGTCTCGGGCAGCGGTTTGGGCGCGGCGGTGACGGTCGAATCCGTCGCGGTGGAGAGCCCCTGCGCGGCGGCCTGGCGCACGGCGTGGTGTGGGTGGTTGAGGGCGTCGCGGAGTGTTGCCTGGGCCGTAGGGCCGCCGAGGGGGCCGAGCGCCTCCAGCACGGCCGTCATGCCCTCCAGGTCGTCGGGCGTGGCGAGCGTGCGGTAGGTTGCGACGAGCGTGTCGGCCGCGCCCATAGGGGCAAAGGTCGAGTCGGCGAGGGCGGAGGCGCCGTGGTATAGCAGGGCCGGGTCGCCCCGGCGTATGGCGGTGGTGAGGCGGGCAAAGGTTCTCGCGGCGTTCTCTGGTCGAATCCGGTCCCAGCGATCGACGATTGTCTGTACGGCGGCCGCAGCCACACGCAGATCGCCGCTACGGAGGGCACCGTCCAGCAGCGAATCGGCCCGCGGGGCGTCGAGCGGCGCGAGGGCACGGAGGCCTGCGGCGTAAGCGACCGGCGAAAGATCGGTTTGCCAGCGGGCGACGGTGTTGAGAACCCGCGTCGGCCGACCGTTGCGGGCGAGGCCGCGCAGGAGCGGTGCCACTACGCGCCATTGACTCGGATGCACGTCGAGCCAGGCCCCGATTCCGGCAATGCGATCGCGGGACCAGTCGAGTTCGGCCAGCGTCTCGGCGGCGGTACGGGCGACGAGGGACTGGGTATCGTCGAGGGCGCTGACCAGAGCAGACCGGGGCCCGTCGGCGGTGGGGAGAGACGAGAGGGTCCGGGCCGCTTCGACGCGAGTGCGCCAGTCGGGAGCAGTGCGTAGCCAGTCCGCAAGGCGAACGGCGTCGGTCGAGTCGCCAGTTGGCCCCAGGGCCCGGATCAGGTGCATCGCGGTTGGGTCGTCCCGGTCGAGATCGTCGAGCACAGCGCGCAGCGTGTCGGCACGGCCCGCGGCGAGGGCCTCGACACGACCCAGCGCGTAGGCGGCGTTGCGGCGCGTCCACGGATCGTCGGTCCGGAGATGGTTCAGGAGCCACTCCGTGGCGGTCGAGTCGGTCACGTCGCGCATCCCGTAGCGGGCTACGGCGAGAGCAAGTGTCGGGAGTTGCCCTGGGGGCTGTAGGCGCAGGAGTTCCCGCAGCGATGTAGAGTCCCCGGTTGCCCCAAGCGCCTCGATGAGGCGGCGTTGCACCCGCGGGTCACGCTCGAAGCTGAGGGCCCGAAGGAGAGCCGGCGCGGGCACCTGTGTGGGGGGCATCTGGCTCAGGGCGAGCGCGGCGTCGGTGCGGACGAGGGGCACACTATCTTTAAGCAGCGACAGGAGCTCGGGGATGGCGCTCGTGTCCTGGACGGAGGCGAGGGCGAGGGCGGACCGGGCGCGCACGTCGGCGTCGTCGGCATTGGTTGTTGCCTGGAGGGAATCGCCGGTGCGCGCCACCTGAGCCTCCACGACCGCCTGCAGGGCCGGTCGCGTCAGCAGGTCGTCCGACGGGCGTTCGGGGGCAGGTTGGGCGGAGGCGTTCACCCCACTCCACAATAGGGCCAGGGCAAGAAAGAGGCAGACTCGCATCGTTGGGGGGAGAGAACAAGTATGGGACGGGCGGATCCGCGTCGGAGGCTTCCGTTCGGGGATGCGGCGGCATCGTGAGACAAACTGAGGGCCCGATGCCGGAATTCAGCACTCGATGTGCTTGCTCCCGTTTCCCTAATCACTCCCGAACCGCGTCCGCCATGTCGTTTTGCCGTAACAACTGCTCGATTGCCGGGTAAGCCGTTTCGATCCTCGTTTCTAGCGTGAGAGGCCAACGGTTCGGCGGGTATGGTCGTTGCCCGGTCGGAGGGCAGTGATGTACGGCTCCTGTGCTTCGGGTCGGAGAACAGCGTGGTGGGGCGCTCGTCGTTGCGGATGAAGGGGCTCTCAGCCATGCATCCGACCCGCGTTGGGGCGGAACCGATTGCTTTTTGCGTCCATGGTGCGGGCGCGACACTGCGAGAGGCGACAGAGGTGAAAAATGCCTCCCGGGACAAAAACGATTCGCGGGGGGCGGGGGCATTGACCTCGCACCTATCAGTCCGGGCCGTCAAGTGCCCAACGACCGGCTCCCCACACTCGAACAGGGCTACGACTGTCGGGTGCCGACCTTGCCCATGGCCACGCGCAGGCGGTTGCGGGCCCGGTCGCGGGCGTCTTCGTGCTTCTCGCGCTCCTCGCCTTCCACCCCGTCCTCCAGGCGACGGCGGGCTCGCTCCTCGGCGCTCTCGGCCCGCTCCACGTCAATCTCGGAGGCGGGCTCCACAGTTTCGGCCAGCACCGTGACCGTGTTGTCCACGATTTCGAGAAAGCCTCCGCTCGTAGCAAACACGATGCGGTCGTTGTGCACGTCGGCGTACTCGTGGGCCTCTTTCGTTTTCACGATGAGGGGGCCGATGCCGAACGCGGCGATTAGGGGGGCATGGTCCGTCCGGACCTCAAACGAGCCCTCTACACCGGGAGCCCGCACGCCGTTGGCCGGCCCCTGGTAGGCATGTTCATCCGGCGTCACAATGTCAACCTTGAGTTCCTCAGCCATGTTTTCGGAATGGGGGTTTGAGGGGGAGGTCTGCGTTGGGCAACCGCTCGACGCGCCGTAGGTTACTCTTCGTCCATCATTTTCTCGCCCGCCTCAATCACCTCATCGATTGTGCCCTTCAGCAGGAAGGCCCGTTCGGGGAGGTGGTCCAACTCCCCGTCGAGGATCATGCGGAAGCCGCGGACAGTCTCGTCGACCTCCACGTACTTGCCAGGCGTGCCGGTAAACTGCTCGGCCACAAAGAAGGGTTGGCTCAGGAAGCGCTGCACGCGGCGGGCGCGGTTGACGGCCTGCTTGTCCTCATCGCTCAGCTCGTCCATCCCCAGGATGGCGATAATGTCCTGCAACTCCTCGTAGCGCTGGAGAATCTCCTTCACGTCCTGCGCCGTCTCGTAGTGCTCCGTGCTCAGCGCCCGCTCGTTAAGCATCTGGCTCGTGGAGTCGAGCGGGTCGATGGCCGGGTAAATCCCCTGTGTGGACAGCTGACGGCTCAGTACCGTCGTGGCGTCGAGGTGGGCAAACGTGGTGGCGGGGGCGGGGTCCGTCAAGTCGTCGGCGGGCACGTATACCGCCTGGAAGGAGGTAATGGAGCCTTCCTGCGTGGAGGTAATGCGCTCCTGCAGGTCGCCCATCTCGCTGGCGAGCGTTGGCTGGTAGCCCACGGCGCTCGGCATGCGGCCCATGAGGGCCGACATCTCCTGTCCGGCCTGGACGAAGCGGAAGATGTTGTCGAGGAAGAAAAGCACGTCGCGCCCCCCGAGGTCGCGGAAGTACTCGGCGATGGTGAGGCCCGTGAGTCCCACACGGGCCCGGGCGCCGGGCGGCTCATTCATCTGACCGAAGACGAGGCTAATGTTGCTCTCATTCTGCATCACGTCGAAGTCGACCTTGTCGAGGTCCCAGCCGCCGGCCTCCATCGACTCCTCAAACTCCTCGCCGTAGCTCATCACGCCGGCCTCAATCATCTCGCGGAGCAGGTCATTGCCCTCGCGCGTCCGCTCACCGACGCCAGAGAAGACCGACAGTCCCTCGTGGGCCTTGGCGATGTTGTTGATGAGCTCCATGATGAGAACGGTCTTGCCCACGCCCGCCCCGCCGAAGAGGCCGACCTTCCCGCCCTTCGGCACGGGCTGAATCAGGTCCATCACCTTGATGCCGGTCTCCAGAATCTCCTGCGAGCCGGCCAACTCATCAAACTCGGGCGGATCCTGGTGGATGGCCCGGTGCTCGTCGACATCTGGTTCGCGCAACCCGTCGATGGGCTGGCCCACCACGTTGAAGAGGCGGCCCCGGATTTCCTCCCCAATGGGCACGGTGATGGGCTGGTTGGTGGCTACGATTTTTTGTCCGCGCTGCAGGCCGTCGGTCGAGTCCATGGCGATGGCCCGCACGCGCCGCTCGCCAAGGTGCTGCTGCACCTCAAGAATCAGGTCCTTGCCCTGCTCGCGGTCGATCCGGAGGGCGTCGAGAATGTCGGGCACGCCGTCCGGCGGGAACTCGGCATCTACGACGGGACCGAGAACCTCGACGATTTTGCCCTGAACTTCGTTGGCTCCTACTTCCATGGGGAGAGGTCAGTTGTTCGCTGAGAGGGAGGAGGGGAGCGCCGCGGTCTGTCCGGCCGCACGCCGGAGCGGAGACGCATCGCCCGCAAGATCCACGCGCCCAAAAACGTAACGAGTGCCGACGGGAAATGCGCACGTGGGGGATGAGAATTCCACAGTTGCACCGCAAAGAATCCAGGAATTTCGCCTATGATGGCCATTCGTTTTCCGGCGCGGATTTTCGTAAGTTTGGCGGGGCCACGCGTTCCGCGCCGCCCATCGAACGGCTCCCCGTCAGCGTACCACTTTCAACCATGATGCGTCCTTCCGGCCTCCTCGCCCGTGTCTTCGCCCTGTGCCTTACAGGACTCCTTTTCCTGTCCGCCCCCGTCGCTGCCCAAGAGGAGAGCGGCCTCCCCACCATCGCAGAGAAGACAGAGGGAATGGAGCAAATCGACGGCTATTTTCCCGTCTACTGGGACGATCAGGCCGGTACGGTCTGGTTGGAAATTCCCCGGTTTTCGGAATTTCTCTACGTCACCTCGCTCCCCACAGGATTGGGTTCAAATCCGGTGGGACTCGACCGCGGCCAGCTTGGGACTCAGCGCGTGGCGCGGTTTGAACGGACCGGGCCCAAGGTGCTGCTCGTGGCGCCCAACCTTGACTACCGAGCCACGACGGACAATCCTGCGGAGCGGGAGGCGGTACGGGAGGCGTTTGCACCCGGGGTGCTGTGGGGCTTCGAGGTGGCGGCGGAGGGGCCCGGCGGCCACGTGCTGGTTGAGGCCACCGACTTCGTGATGCGCGATGTCCACGGCGTGGCCCGTCGTCTGGAGGCCACCGATCAGGGATCGTATACGCTCGATTCCCGCCGTAGCACTCCACACCTCAAGCACGTGAAGGCCTTTCCCGAGAATACAGAACTGGAAGCGCGCCTCACCTTCACGACGGACGGGGACCCGGGCGAATACGTAGAGCAGACGGCCGCCACCCCACGAGCCCTGACCCTCCACGTGCGCCATTCGCTCATCGCGCTTCCCGATACGTCCGGCTACAGTCCGCGCCGCTTCGATCCGCGCTCCGGCCTCTTCTACGAGTCGTACAAGGACTACGCGACTCCCGTGGGCCAGTCCATGGATCGGCGCGTCGTCAACCGGCACCGCCTCCACTGCGCCACCCCGCCCGGCGACGATGGCCTGTGCCCCGCCGAGGAGCCCATCGTGTACTACCTTGATCCGGGCACGCCCCAGCCCGTACGCGGCGCCCTGCTCGATGGGGCGCGGTGGTGGGCCGAGGCGTTCCGGGCGGCCGGCTACGAGGACGCCTTTCGCGTAGAGGTGCTGCCCGACAGTGCCGACCCCATGGATGTGCGCTACAATGTCATCCAGTGGGTCCACCGCCGGACGCGGGGCTGGAGCTACGGCGCCTCGGTCACCGACCCCCGTACTGGCGAGATCCTGAAGGGGCATGTCACACTCGGGTCCCAGCGTGTGCGACAGGACTACCTCCTCGCCGAGGGGCTGCTGGCGCCGTATCAGGGCGTCCGCGCCGACGGATTTCCACCCGACGAAGACCCGATGCTGGAAATGGCCCTGGCCCGCATCCGGCAGCTTTCGGCGCACGAGGTGGGGCACACCCTCGGCCTCGCCCACAACTTTGCCGCGTCGGTCAACGACCGTGCCTCGGTAATGGACTACCCAGCGCCCCTGGCCCGCGTGCAGGGCGATTCCATTGCACTCGACCGCGCCTACGACACGGGGGTGGCGCGCTGGGACAAGGTGGCGATGCGCTACGCCTACGCCCGCCCCGGCCCCGACCAAACGGAGGCGGACCTGCTCGGGGGCATCGTGCAGGAGGCCGAGCAGAAGGGACTCCACTACATCACCGACGCCGATGCGCGGCCTGCGAGCGCGGCCCATCCCAAGGCCAACCTGTGGGACAACGGCAGTAACATGGTGCAGGCCCTGGAGCGAGAGATGGACGTGCGCACAGTTGCCCTCGACCGCTTCGGGGCAGCCGTCGTGAAAAGTGGTGAACCGCTGGCCCGGATGGAGGAGGTGCTCGTTCCCCTTTATCTGCGGCATCGCTACCAGGTGGCGGCCACGGCAAAGCTCCTGGGCGGCGAGGCGTACGAGTATGCGGTGCGGGGAGAACCGAACGCGCAGCGCTCTGCTCCCGTCCCGGTGGCCCGGCAAGACGCGGCGCTCGACGCCCTGCTCGCGACCATTACGCCCGAGGCCCTCGCGCTGCCGGAGGCCGCCCGCGAGCACATTCCTCCCCGTCCGCCGGGCCACCCCGATACCCGCGAACTGTTCGACGGGCGCACGGGACCTACGCTCGATCCCTACGCCCCGGCCGAGGCGGCGGCCACCATGGTGTTCGACGCCCTCACGGTGCCCGAGCGAGCATTGCGGCTCATGGAACAGCACGATGTTCGGGCGGAGCTTCCGGGAGTACAGGCAACACTCACGCGGATTACTAATGCGGTGTGGAAGGCCGAGGCCCCCGACGATGCCTACCGCGCCGAACTGCAGCGCACCGTGCAGCAGGTGTGGACCGATGTGTTGCTCGATCGCACCGACGCCCCCGATGCGAGCCCGGCGGTGCGCGCCCGGTTCGAGCAGCACCTGCGCACGCTCCGCGACTGGCTGGCGGCCCATCCGGGCACGACCCCAGAGGCCGAGGCGCACCGGACCGCCGTGCAGGCGTCGATTGAGCGATTTTTGGAGCGCCCCCCCGAAACCGCGACCCGCCCGTCGACCGTGGAGGCGCCGCCAGGATCGCCCATCGGACAGGCGCGACCAGGCTATCACCACCGCCATGCTCAGCGACAGTCGTGGCTCCGAACATGGAGCGTCCCTGGGCCCCTCTGCGCCCAAGAGCGCCCATGAAGGAGGTGGGCCGGGCAAGTACAGCGCGCAAAGCGTTGGCAGAGGAGCGTGCCCGGAGCACAGGGCCTGCGCTCCGCCGTCATTTCTCGCATGCTTCTTGTAGCACAATCGTCCCTAAGCATCCATGCGACTTGGCGCCTTGCTGACTCATCCCGCCGAGAGGCGACGCTTTATGTCCACGCCCGCTCTTGATCGCGACGCCCTGGTTGAACTCCTGGACGGAAATCCGGGACTCATCGTGACGATCGTCGACGCCTTCTTCGACGACTGTTCGGACTACATGGCCGCTATCCGGGCGGCGGTTGAGGCCGAGGACGCTGATCGATTGAAGCGAGAAGCCCACGGCCTCAAAGGCGCTACGGGCAGCTTGCGGGCTGGCCCCGCCCGCGACGCTGCGGGGGTGCTTGAAGAGATGGGGCAAACCGGTGACTTTACGGAGTCGGACGCGGCCCTGGAGGCGCTGGAGCGAGAGATCGACCGTCTTCGAGAGGCCCTCCATGCCCTAAAAGCGGACTGTGAGGAGGAGCTGCGCCAGGGAGACGGTTGATTGGAGCCCGCCCCGATTGCACGAAGGAGGAGCCAAGGAGCAATTGCTACGACTGCGGAGGCGTAGGATCGTCGAAATGGTCGAAGCCGCCGGGCTGTAGGGGGACGTTTTCACCGTGGGCCCGCTGAATCATGACCTGTTCGTCGTCCTCCTCGCGTGCCACGACCTCTCCCACCACGCTGAAGGTCTGCGGGTCCAGGGCGTCAAGCTCGTCTTCCGGCATCGTGAACACCAGTTCGTAGTCTTCGCCGCCGAACAGGGCGTACACCGTCACGTCTTCGCCAAACTCTGTGGCCGTGTTGCGCGTCTCCGGGTCGATGGGCAGGGCCGGCTCGTAGAGCTGAGCGCCCACGCCACTGGCCTCGCAAATGTGGTGCACCTCGGCGGACAGGCCGTCCGAGATGTCGATGAGGGCGTGGGGCTGTACGTCAGCGTCGGCCCACTCCCGAATGAGCTTGAGTTGGGCCGGCGGGGCCAGGTGGCGGCGGATGACGTACGAAAAGGGGTCGAGGTTGGGCTCGAAGTCCTCTTCCTGTTCCTGCAGGCGCTCTCGGTTGCGCAGCAGCACCTTGAGGCCCGCGTAGGACGAGCCAATGTCGCCCGTCACGCAGATCTTATCGCCCACCTGCGCACCGCGGCGGTAGACCACGTTGTTCGCATCGGCCGCCCCCACCACCGACACCGAGAGCGAGAGGCCGTGGGCCGCGTTCGTGTCGCCCCCCACGATGTGCATATCGTAAGCGTCGCAGGCCTGCTTCAGTCCCTCGTAGATCGTGGTCACCATCTCCACGGAAATGTTCTGCGGAATGCCCAGCGAAACCGTGGCGTAGCGGGGCGTGGCATTCATCGCCACCACGTCGCTCACGTTCACCGAGAGGGCCTTAAAGCCAAGGTGCTCCAGCGGCATGAAGGCCCGGTCGAAGTGCACGCCTTCCACGAGGGTATCGGTCGTAAGCACGTGCACGCGGTCATCGTCGACGCGGTACACAGCTGCGTCGTCGGCAATGCCGGACACGATGGAGTCGTCCGTAGGCTCGCCGAGCGTGTCGCGCATGAGGGCAATGAGGCCAAACTCGCCAATTTCGGCGAGGGCAGTTTGCTGAGACGGGTTTTGGGACTCCATGAACGCCAAAAGGGTTGAGGACGGAGATATTGCCGACCTACGTGTATTCCGGTGGCGGGGGCATGTTTGCGGGTTCGGTCCCCACGGACGTCCTTTTGTCGGCTTTTCGCTTCGAGGACGATCCGAAGCCGTGCGCAGAGCGATGGCGAGAAACGAGATCAGGACACGCCCGGCAACCCGTATGGACCTAAAAATGCCCCTGAGGGACGGGCATTGTCCGCTCAGGGGCGTTTGGGATGGTGCGAAAGGGGGGACTCGAACCCCCACGGGGCTAGGCCCCACGAGATCCTAAGTCTCGCGCGTCTACCAATTCCGCCACTTTCGCAGGAAAGCTCCGTCGATCTACCAGAAGGCAAAATTTCGAATCGTAACGTGGGGGCGAGGTTCCAGGGGATCCGCAGAGGGCAGTGGCGGTACAGGCGCAGTGATGTTCCTGCAATTGACTCTCCGAAACGGCCTCCTCAGGGTCTATGGCGCGCCGCCTCCCCCCGCTGCTGACGGTTGGATGGACCTGTCTTTTACTTGTCGGACTCCTTGGCCGTCCCGCTGTACAGGCCCAAGACCGTGGGGCTCCACGGTTTGGACCGGCGGCACCGGGAGACACGGTCGTGGCGGAGGCTTCGGACGCCGGACGGGTCTGGAGCCTCGCTGCCCCCCCGCTCGACCGCTTCGCAACGCGCTACGACATGGCGCCCGACAGTGCATGGGCCACGCACCTGCGACGTGGCCTGCTCCGGTTGCCGGACTGCACCGCTGCTCTCGTCTCGGCGAGCGGNCTGGCCCTTACCACCGCCTCGTGTGTACGAGAGCATCTGGAGAACGAGCCTGAAATGCCCCTCGTGGCTGAGGAACGCGACGACGAGCGTCGCCTCTCAAACGTGCATGCCGATCGGCTCCTCCGGGCCACGGATGTGACGGCGGCGGTGCGCGCGGCGCGACAAGACACGGGCACAACACAGGCCCTTCAGGCCGTCGAGCGGCGGCTTCAGTCCGACGCGGGGGCGAATCGCCGGGTGGAGGTGGGGGGCACAGCCGCTGGCCCGCCGTACACGGCGTACACCTACCGCCGGCACAGAGACGTCCGGGTCGCTTTCCTGCCGGAACGGGCCGTCAGTGAGTTTGGGGGCGTCGCGGCCGCGATGACGTATCCCCGGCACGCCCTCGACGTGGCGGTGCTCCGCGTGTATACTGAGGGCGGCTCTCCCTTGTCCACAGAGCATTTCTTTGAGCCCTCCACACAGGGCGTGCGCCCCGGCGACCCCGTCTTCGCTGCCGGTCGTGCGCAGCCCACGCGTCGAGCCGAGAGTGCCGAGCAACTGGCGCTCCGCCGTGATCTGATGCTGCCTGCACGCCGCGCCTGGCTTGAGACGTGGACTCGTGCCCTGCGGGCGCACCTCGATACGACCGAGGCCGGTCTCCCCGAGCAGACCAGACGTCGAGCTGCCGAACGGGCCCTGAAGCGAACGCGGGCCCGCCTTCAGGCCCTCGACAACGAGTATGTGCAGACTCGGCTGCGGCGGCGTGATGCCCAACTCCGGCGCGCGCTTCGCCAGGATCCGGCCCTCCAGAAGCAGTTTGGAGGGCTTATAGACAGTGTGGCGACGGTTCTAGACAGTGTGGCGACGGTTCAGAAGGCCAAGCGAGAACTTGCCTCTGCGTATCGGGCGTTCGGGCGTGTCGGCGCAGGGGAATACGGGTCGGCCACGTACCGACGGATGCTGGCGGCTCGACAACAGGGAGCGGCCGCTGGTTCAGGCCACACTGCGGGAGACACAAGGTCGGCCTCGGTGGATAGCACGTGGCAGCGTCCCGCGCCGGTCGAAACGGCTCTCCTTGCGCATCGGCTCGATGCGTTGCGGCAACACCTACGCCCCGACACTGCCGCGGTCCGCCGCGTTTTTCAGGGACGCACCCCTTCCCAACTCGCACGCACGATCCTTGAGACCTCGGTGCTCGCGGCCCCTACCCGTGCGTCCTCGGGCGGAGCAACCCCGGTCGTTCCGCCCGACGATCCGGCAACCCCTGTCGTGGAGGTGGTCCGCTCTCAGGGCCACGCCTTCCGTGATNACTGGCGGGCCCTTACCGGCCCGGAGCGCCGATTAACGCGACGCCTCGCCCGGGNGCGGCGGGCCGTCCGCACCGTGCCGGTTCAGTCCGCGGGGGACATGGGGCTGCGCCTGACGGATGGGCGGGTGCAGGGGTATCCCTACAACGGAACGCTGGCCCCGCCCTTTACCACTTTCTTTGGGCTCTACGAACAGGCGCACGCCTTTGAGGGCGAAGGGCCCTGGGCACTGCCGGATCGGTGGCGTCGTCCATCGGAGACGCTGGACCGGTCGGCCCCTCTTGTGCTGGCGGCCTCGACCGACGGGATTGTCAGTAACAATGGTGCGCCGCTCCTCAACAAATATCTGGAGTTCGTGGGGGTGGCTACGGGGCCCAACATCCAGGGTGTGGCGGGGGATTATCTCTTCCTGCCCGAGCGGATGCGCACTGTCGGAGTAGATCTGCGCGGCCTGCGCCAAGCCCTGACGGCCGTATACGGGGCGGAGGGGCTAGCCAGCGAGCTCTTCGGTCGGCGGTCAACCGCCGCTCCCGGTTCGCAACAGTAATGTCCCTCGTTTCTGGTTGAGTCATCGTTTGTGGTCGTACAGTCCTCCGTTCGCATGCGCTTGTCCAGTTGGAGTATTCTCGTTCCGCTACTGCTGGGAATCGGGTTCCTTGCGGGGTGCGGGGGCACCGGGGAAACGGTATCGGTGCCCGTCGTGGAGCGTCCTTCGCCCGCCCCGCCCTCCACGGAAGACACCGCGGACGTGGCTGCGTCGTCGATTGTGCCCATCCCCTCACCCTACGACACGGTGCAGGCCCGGCGGTTCGACCGCGGGCGGATGTGGACGTTTGAGAATCCTCCGACCGAACATTTTCAGGAGGCATACGGCGTGAGCCCCGACGACGAGTGGCTCACGGCGGCTCAGCGCGGTGCCCTCCAGTTCGGGGAAACCTGCTCCGCCTCCTTTGTCTCGTCGACCGGCCTGGTGATGACCAATCACCACTGCGCCCGCGAGTACGTAACGGACATTAGTCGGAAAGGGGAAGATTTGCTTGATGACGGCTTTTACGCTCCGACCCAGGAGGACGAGCGCCGGGCGGAGACCCTTTACGTCGACCAGCTTGTGGAGACGGAAGACGTGACCGGGCGCGTCTTCGAGGGGCTGCGTCAGGGACGCGAGGCCGGCGCACAGGCTCGCCAGCAGCGGATCGAGTCGCTGCAGGAGACGATGACCGCTGAGGCGAGTGCGCGGGACAGTTCGCTCCGCGTGGAGGTGCAGGCGCTTTATCAGGGGGCACGGTATACGGCCTACACCTACCGGCGATACGAGGACGTGCGGCTTGTGATGGCGCCGGAGCTTCAAGTCGGGTACTTCGGCGGCGCCGCGGACAACTTTACGTATCCGCGGTACGTGCTGGACGTGGCCTTTTTCCGAGTGTATACGCCGGACGGAGCCCCCCTGCGCCCCGAGCACCACTTCTCGTGGGCCGTGGAGGGAGCCACGCCCGGCGACCCGGTGTTTGCGGTGGGACATCCGGCCTCCACGAGCCGCCTCCAGATGGTTTCCCAACTTACGTACGATCGTGATCACGACCTCCCCAACCGGCTGGATGCGCTGCGGACCCGGAGCGGGCTGCTCCAGGAATACGTGCAGAGCCGTCCCGACTCGGCGGCCCGCTACGGGCTCCGGAATGCCTACTTCACGATCGAGAATACGGTAAAGAGCCTGGAGGGGCAGCTCCGGGGGGCGCAGGATCCGTACCTTCGGGCCCGCCGCGGGGCGGCGGTGCGGGCCCTCCAGGATTCCATCCGGGCCGTCGATTCGCTCCGGCAGCGGTACGGACAAATCGTCGAGCAGATCGACCGCCTTCAGCAATCCAAGGCTGTGCTGGCGGACAAGGCGGGAGCTTTTGCGACGTTTGCCAATCTGGAGCTGGGATCGCGCATTCTGGTGCGCGCGCTGCATGGGTACTACTACGACTTTATCCGCGTCCGCGGCGCCCCACCCGATCGAGTGCAGGCCATCCGGGAGGATGCCGAGCAGGTGCGAGACTGGCCCCCGGGGTTGGAGCGACAGTTCCTGATTGCGCAGTTTGAGGAGCTGCGGGCGGCGTACGGCCCCGACCACCCCACCATGCAGCGACTCTTCAAAAACCGTACGCCGGAGGCATTGGCGTCCCGGCTCGTGGAACGGAGTGCGCTCATGGACTCGACGGCGTTCGTCGACCTGCTCGATGAGGGCTACCGGAAGAGCGACGATCCCTCGGTGCCGGTCATCGAGGCGCTAGCGCCCATGTTTCTCAACACCACCCGGCAGATGCAGGACATTCGGAACACCGAGCAGACCTTCAGCGCCCGGCTCGCGCGGGCTCGGTTTGCCATCTACGGGACGCGCTTTCCGCCGGACGCCACCGGGTCACTCCGCCTCTCGGGCGGCCGCGTGCAGTCCTACCGCTACAACGGAACGGTCGCTCCTCCCTTCACGACGTTCCACGGCCTCTACGACCGCTATTTCTCGCACAACCAAGAGGCCTGGACGCTTCCCTCGCAGTGGGTGAACGCCGCCGATGCATTAGACCTGAGTACGCCCCTCAACCTTGTCTCTACCGTCGACATTTCGGGGGGGAGCTCGGGATCGCCGCTTCTAAACCGCGACCTGGAGATCGTGGGCGTGGTCTTCGACAGCAACATGGAGGCCCTGCCCAACGAGTACCTCTATCGCAACCGGGCGGCCCGTGCGGTGGCGGTGGACGTGCGCGGCATTCTGGAAGCCCTGCGGACGGTGTACGATGCGGAGCGCCTCGTTCAGGAAATTACCACGGGCGACGACACAATGAGAAACTGAGCGTGACGCGTTAGCGCCTGTTGGCGGCCCGCAGCGCCGCCACGATGCCGGGCGTAACATCGGTCAGGTCCTGCGCGTCGGCGAAGTATGGGGCGGCCCAGCCATGGACGAGAAGCGGGACGGGATTGCGCGTGTGCTGCGTGTGGCGGGCGTCTTCTATGTTGCCGTGATCGCTGGTGACGAGCAGCGTGTCCTGGGCCGGGTCGAGGAGGTCGAGCAGCCGTTTCAGGAACCGGTCGAGACGTGCCAGAAGGACCTCCGGAGCGAGGTCGATGCGTCCGTGGCCCACCTTGTCGGTCTGGAAGTGCTCGAACAGTGTGAGTGCGTGGTTCCGGTGCGTGGCGACGAGGTGTTCGGCGGCGTCGGCGGGCGAGCGAGGGGGCACGTTCAGTCCCAACGCCTCTCGCCAGCCGTCGGCCGTCAGGTCGGCCGCTACGGCCCGGTGGGCCTGCAATGTGTCGAGGGTGCGGAGCGACACGTCCGCCCCCGCGCAACAGCGCGTGGTGACGGTCCAGCGCCGCGAGGAGGCCTCGAAAAACTGGGGCGGAAAGGCGTTGGCGAATGCTGTGGGGGCGGGGGCGGGCGCCAGCTCCTGCACGTGGTGGAAGAGATTCTCCTGATCCAGCACCTCATGGGTGGCGGAGTGGGGAAACGGCCCAAAGTGACGCCCCACGCGCTCGGCACAGTTCACGCCGGTGAAGAGCGTGGCCTGACCAGTGCCGCTCTGCGGCAGGCCCTCAACACCGAGGGTGGCGTCGAGGGGGCGAACCAGGTGATGGGGGGACTGTCGTTCCGGAAGGGCCCGGGTCCAGGGCGCCCCGCCCCCCAGTTCGCGAAACGCCGGTCCCGCACTGGTTGACAGGGGATTCTGTGGGCCCGATGGGCCCAGGCCTACTCCGTCCAAAAAGACAAACAAGAGCCGGTGCATGACGGCGAGGCCGATTCGTAGTGCGTGCACTGTGCCCTCTACGCGGCATCGGCGCAGCAGTTTGGAGGGGCCGTCGGGGGCGATGTTCAGTCCCGCAGCCGGTAGATCGTCTCGAACCCGTCGAAGAGGTCGAGGTAGCGCTCCAGCATGTGGGGCAACAGGAACCGCTGGCGAACCGTCTCGCGGGCCCGGGCCCCGAGTCGGTCGCGCAATTCCGGATTCCGCACCAGTTGCACCATGCGCTCGGCGGCCTCGTCCACCGAGTCGACCAGAAAGCCATTCTCACCGTCGGTGATCTGGTGGCGAATGCCGCCCACATTGCCCCCAATGACGGCACTTCCCTTCCACATCGCCTCCGTCACGGTGAGCCCGAAGCCCTCACGGAGCGACTTCTGCACCACCACCGCCGCCCGCCGCTGCAGGGCATTTACCAGGGCCGTGTCCTCCACGCTCAGAATGAGGATGCGCTCCGCCTGCTCATCGAGCAGTGACTCGTACACCTCCTTGCCTTCCGGATCGTCGGTCGCCACGTTGCCAAGCAGGACCAGGGTCGCGTCGATCTCGCGCCGCGCCTTCTTGAAGGCCTCGATCACTCCCTCCGGGTCCTTCCAGCGATCGAACCGCGACACCTGCACCACGAGCGGCCGGTCCTGTGGGATGTCGTAGTGGGCCAGACGCTCGTCGATCTCTGCTTCGCTCAGCTCCTTGTTCTTGATGGCAAACGGATCGATGGCGGGGGTGATGGTGCGCTGTGGCGTCCGGAGGTCCTGCCGGTACGCGTCGAGGCTTTCGACCACTGCGTCGTATTGTTCGATAAACGACTGCAGGTAGCGCCACAGCTCCGGGTTGGGACTCGACAGGTCCACGTGGCACTGCCAGATCCAGGGGCCATTGCGGTGGTAGTGCTGGATGAGGGGAAGCGGCTGTGGGTCGTGCACCACCACCATGTTGTGGTGGTCGAGGTGGGTGCGCACCGCGTTCTTGTAGACGATGTCCTCGTAGTGTTGCTTCTTCAGGTCCGTCAAATTGATATCCCCCCCCTGAAGGGCGTTGTGCATCTTCTTGGTGATGCTGAAGAAGTCGGGCGCCCCCTGGATTACGCGCCAGCCCGTGGGAATGCCTACGTTGTTCATCAGCAGCGTGAGGTCGTCGAGCAGTTCGGCCACGCCCCCGCCATAAAACGTGGAGTTGACGTGCGTCACGTGAAGGTGCTGGAGTCCCTCGGCCTTCTCGTAGATGCGGTCGATCTGCTGCTGTGGAAGAAACTCCGCGTAGTCGTCGAGCTGGACCGTCCGGCGGGTTGTGCGCTGGGCGAGGTCGAGGTCTTGGGCAGGGGCGGCATCCGACATGGGGCAGGGAGACTGATGCGTGAAGGGGGGATGTAATGCATGAAGCCTGGGGGATTCGTGATTGGTATCCTCACCAATCACGTTTTACGCAGCAAAAAGCCCTTGAGGGCAGCATGTCATGACGCTTTCGCGGAACGTATTTCGGGAGACATTACTCGGAGTATTGCCGCAGCGCCCGCCAGCCAAGGTAAGCCTGGCCGACCAGGAGGGGGACGAGACTCGCGCCGCCAATCAGAAGCCAGCCATCAAATCCGGGCGGCACGACCGATAGAATGGCGGCCAGTGGGGGCCAGTACACGGCCAGCAGGAGGAGGCTGAGGCAAAGGGCGAGCGCCCCCCAGACGTAGGGCGTCCGAGAGATTTCGTTGTCGAGGAGTCCGCTCTCGGGGCTCCGCATGTTGAACACGTGCAGCAGCCGGCTAATGGAGAGGGTGAGGAACGAGATGCTCACGGCCTGGGCTGTGCCCATGCCCAGTGGATACAAGGCGATGAGGAAGGCGCCGAGAATGGTGACGGCGATCACCACGCCGTACCCGCCGATCAGGCGCCAGTGATGGGGGGTGAGCACCGATTCGTCTGGGTCGCGCGGCGGGCGCTCCATCGCGCCCGTCGTACCACGTCCCACCCCGAGGGCTAGGGCGGGGAAGACATCGTTCAGGACGTTGAGGTAGAGAATCTGGAGCGGGAGGAGGGGNAGGGGCAATCCCACCGTCGCCGCNGCACCGACGCCCAAAATTTCGCCGACGTTTCCGGAGAGCAGGTAGACAACGAACTTGCGGATGTTGTCGAAGATAATGCGTCCCTGCTGCACAGCCGCGACGATGGACGAAAACGCGTCGTCCTGCAGCACCATGTCGGCCGCCTCACGGGCCACGTCGGTGCCGCGCTTGCCCATAGCGACGCCGATGTCGGCGCTGCGGAGGGCTGGGGCATCGTTTACGCCATCGCCCGTCATGGCCACGACCTGACCCGCCTCCTGATAGAGATCGATCAGGTCGAGCTTCTGCTTGGGGGTCACACGGGCAAAGACGGCGGCCTCTCGCAGGCGCGCCCGCTGTCCGTCGTCGAGGGTTTCAATATCCGTAAAGAGATCGCCCTCCACCACTTGCTCCCCATCCACGTCCAGCCCCACGGCCTCGGCGATGGCGTGGGCCGTCTCCGGGTGGTCGCCCGTCACCATCGCCACGCGGATGCCGGCTTGTTGGCAGCGCTCAATGACCGGGCGCACGTCCTCGCGGGGCGGGTCCTGCAGGGCCACGAGGCCGAGCAGGGCAAGGTTCTCATAGGGCGGGGCCTCTTTGGTGTCGACTGTCTTGCGGGCAAGGGCGAGCACACGGAGCCCCTCCGCGGCCAGGTTTTCGCTCTTCCGGTGCCACGCGTCGCGGTCCGTGTCGCTCAGGTCCGCCACGCCATCGACGTCTACCACCGAGGTGCAGGCGTCCAGTACGGCTTCCGGCGCCCCCTTCACGGCCACGAAGAGGCCGTCGTCGCCCTCGTGGTAGGTGGCCATCATGGTCGTTTCGCGGTCAAAGGGCACCTCGCGAACGAGTGGAGACGCGTCGAGCAGGGTCGAGCGGGCCCGCCCGGTGTCGTGCCCCAGGGCCAGAAGGGCCAGTTCTAGCGGGTCGCCGGTACTCGCCTCTGGGGCGTTGGCATTGTACTCGGCCCCGTTGCACAGCACGCCCACCTCGATCGCGGCACGGAGACGCGGGTCGGTGCCGTCAGTGTCCGGGGACGCAAGATCCGGTCGGGCCTCCGGCGACAGGTCGACGGTCGCGTCGGCCAGCAGGAGGCGACGGGCGGCCATTCGGTTTTCGGTAAGCGTGCCCGTCTTGTCGGTACAGATGAGGGTGGTGGCGCCGAGTGTCTCGACGGCGGACAGGCGCCGCACGAACGCGTTGCGCCGGAGCATGACCCACATGCCGTGGGCCAGTGCCACGGTGGCCACGATGGGCAGGCCCTCCGGAATGGCGGCCACCGCCAGGGCAATGCCTGTTTCAATCATCAAAAGGAGGGGGCGCCCGGCCAATAGTCCAGCCCCCGCCACCGCCGCCGCGATGCCCACGGTCAGCCACACGAGCCGGCGGCCCAGGCGGTCCAGCTTCTGCTCCAGTGGCGTGTCGCCCGTCTCGGCCGTTTCCACCATCGCCGAGATCGCCCCGAGCTCAGTGTCCATGCCGGTTGCCACCACGAGGCCCATTCCGTTGCCCTCGGCTACGGCTGTGCCCTTGTAGGCCATACAGCTGCGTTCAGCGAGCGGCGTGTCCGCGGCCACCGGGTCCGTGGTCTTGGCGACCGGGACCGACTCTCCGGTCAGGGCCGACTCGTCAACCTGAAGCTGATTTCCCTCCAGCAGGCGAAGGTCGGCGGGGATCAGGTCGCCACTCTCGATGAGCACAATGTCGCCGGGCACCACCTCCTCAGCCGGGATGACCTCCGGGGCCCCGTCCCGACGGACGCGCGCCGTGACTTCGCCCAGTTTCTGCAGCGCCTCCATCGACCGCACGGCGCGCCACTCCGTGAAGAAGCCGATGGCAGTGTTGATCGCGAGGACGGCGGCGATGGCCAGCCCCTCGATGGTTTGTCCGAAGAGGAAGGAGATCCCCATTGCGACGACCAGGAGCAAGACAACGAGGCTCTTGAACTGCTCCCAAAGGATCTCCAGAACGCCCCGGTGTTCGATTTCCCGAAGCCGGTTGGGGCCGTGTTCTTGGACGCGCCGCCGTGCGTTCTCGTCGCTCAGCCCGTTCGGCCCGCTCCCGAATGCCTCCAGCACACGGTCGGGCGGGGCCTGCCAGGGGGCATCGGCCGGGGGCGATTCTGTAGTGGATTGGGAGGGCGCGGAGATGGGAGGGGACATGGCCGATTGGAACGAAAGCGCAGCAACCGCGGCCCGAGTCCGGGCCGCACGGACCCGCCGTGGGACAAAGAATTCGGGAAACAGTGTACAGGTTCAACGGCGTGGATCGTATAAAGGGTTTCCCCACATCAAGTGTGGGTGTTTTCCTATGTGTGGAAAGGGCGTTTTGGTCGTATCATTATACTCCCTTCCGTTGCGGGCGTCGCAGCGGTTCGCATCCTCTCGTTGATTGGCCCATGTCCCATGAACCGCCGAAAAGACACAAAAATGCGCGAGTCGGACCGAGAGAATCGGCTGTCCGGCCGCTGGACAGGCATCGGCTTTGTCATCGTCCTCCTCGGGGCTCTGCTCGCGCTCTTTTTGCTAATGGGTGGGGCGTGAGACCAGTCCGGGCCGCAAAGTGCGCAGTGCAGGAGTAGACTTGAGGACTTCCGGGGCCGGGGAACAGGGTACGTGTCCGGGTGCACGACTCAGTCCGGGGACCCAGGAATCGTCTCGCGTACAAAGCGCCCAACTTCTCTTTGAGACGACACTGTATGGGCGAACCAGAAATCTTCCGATAGCACAGCGCGAGTAAATTTTGTATATTTATAAAACAAGATAGGTGGGCGACTCCCTGTGCGCGTCGATGCCTGCCCTGGTCGTAACTCAGCCCGTACGTCCATTCGTACCCTGGATCGCGCTGCCGCAGTTTTAGACTCTATTCCACCTCGTACCTCGGTTCCTATGCCGTCTATTTTGCGTCGAGGCATCCGTTTCGGGATGCTCCTCCTTTTGGCGACTCTGCTCGTTCCACAGGAGGGTTCAGCCCAATATTTTGGGCGCAACAAGGTCCAGTACGATCAATTTCGGTTCGACATTCTGCCGACCAATCATTTCGACCTCTACTTCTACGAGGAAACCACGACCGCTGCGCGGGACGCGGCCCGCATGGCCGATCGCTGGTATGCACGCCATAGCACCGTTTTTTCGCACGAGTTGACGGCACGGCGGCCCCTCATTTTTTACGCTAACGATGCCGATTTTCAGCAGACCAACGTCATTGGGGGAACCATTGGGCAGGGGGTAGGGGGCGTCACGGAGGGGCTCAAGCAGCGGGTTGTCATGCCCTTTACGGGGCTCTACGGCGAGACCGACCACGTGCTGGGGCACGAGCTCGTCCATTCCTTTCAGTTCGACCTGGCCCTCTCGGCCGATCGGGGCATTCAGCTCCAACGCCTTCCACTGTGGTTGATTGAGGGCATGGCCGAGTATCTGTCGCTTGGGGCGAACGACCCGCATACCGCCATGTGGATGCGCGACGCGCTCGTGCGGGACGATCTGCCCTCAATTCGAGACCTGTCGCGGGGGCGGTATTTCCCCTACCGGTTTGGACAGGCGTATATGGCGTACATCGGGGGAACGTACGGCGACGGGGCCGTGACGAGCCTGTACCAGGTGGCGGGCCGAGCCGGGGTGGACGAGGCCATTCAGACCATTACGGGGATGACGGCCGACTCACTCTCAGCGGACTGGCGGCAGGCGATTCGCGCCAGTTACGGGCCGCTGGTAGAGGGGCGAACCCCCGCGTCCGAGGCGGGACGGATTGTGCTCTCGCCCGAGGCCGGAAGTGGGGATGTAAGCGTCGCCCCGGCCCTCAGTCCCGACGGGCAGTACGTGGCCTTCCTGTCCACCCGAAGCCTTTTCTCGATCGATCTCTACGTGGCCGACGCCGAGACTGGCGACATTGTCGAGCGGCTCGGGTCCGCAAACCGGGACCCCCACTTCGACGCGATCCGCTTCCTCAACTCGGCCGGTACGTGGTCGCCCGACGGCCGCCGGTTTGCTTTCGTGGCGTTTTCGAAGGGGGACAATGAGTTGGCCATCTGGAATGTGCAGACGGGGCGCATTGAGCGGCGCTTTTCGGTGGAGGGGGTAACGGCAATGTCGCAGCCTGCGTGGTCGCCGGACGGGGAAACGATTGCGCTATCGGGCCTGAACGGGGGCATCAGTGACCTCTATCTGGTTGACGTGTCCTCCGGTACGGCCCGGCAACTCACCGACGATCGGTACGGCGACCTTCAACCTGTGTGGTCGCCGGATGGGGAGCGCCTTGCGTTTGTGACGGACCGGGGGCCGGACGGGACGAACTTCTCAACCCTCGACTTCGGCCCACCGCGGCTGGCCCTGATTGACGTGGATACCGGCACCATCGAGGTCCGCCGCCCGTTTCCCCGCGGCCGTCAGCACAATCCGCAGTTTACGCCCGACGGGACGGGGCTCTACTTCATCAGCGACCACGACGGCTTCAAAGACATCTATCACCTGGATCTCGCATCTGGACGCTCTGCCCGCATTACTACCCTCCAGACCGGAGCGAGTGGCTTCACGTCTCTCTCGCCGGCACTTTCTGTGGCGGCCCGCAGCGGACGTCTGGCGTTTTCGGTGTTCTCGGGGAACGAATACTCGATTGCCACCCTCGCACCCGAAACGCTGGCGGCCCGCATCGAAAAGGGAGGGGTGGAGGGGCCAACGACCGAGGTGGGAGGGCGCTCAGCCTCGCTCTCAGCGGGTGACACCACGCGGGTCGGCGAGAATATCGTCGCCCGGGCGGGGGTGCTGCCGCCCTGGACTGGGGGCGGCGTCATTGAGCAAGCCTTGCAGTCGCCTACGGCGGGGCTTCCGGAGGGCGCGTACGGCGACGTGCAGTCCTACCGGCCCCGCCTCCAACTCGACGCCATTGCGCCGCCTACTGTAGGTGTGGCGACTGGCGGGGGGTTCGGTACCCAGCTCGGCGGAAGTGTGGGCTTCTACTTCAGCGACATGCTCGGTGAGCACAACCTTACCGTCTCGGCCCTGGCCAACGGGACATTCGAAGACATCGGCGGACAGGTCGCGTACATCAACCGCGCCCGGCGCCTCAACTACGGCGCACAGGTGTCTCACATCCCCTTCCGCTCCATCGGGGGGCGGGTCGGACGAACGATTGATCCGGTGACCGGACAACCGGCCATTCGGTACCAGGAGATCGAGCAGCGCATCTTTCAGAGCCAGGTCGGTCTTCTCGGAAGCTATCCCCTCCGGTCGACGCGCCGCTTCGAGGCGCAGACGAGCCTGACGCGCTACGGGTTCGACCTCGACGAGCGCAACCTCTTCCTCCAACCGAATGGCAGCGTTCGGGTGGACGAGCGGGACCTCGACACGCAAGATCCGCTCTATTTCTCGCAGAGCGCCGCCGCGTACGTCGTGGACTTCTCGAACTTCGGCTTTACGTCGCCGGTGCAGGGCGGGCGGTACCGATTCCAGATCGGCGCGACGCTTGGCAGCGAACAGTACGGGACGGTCCTGGGAGACCTGCGCCGGTACCTCCGGGTGGGGCAGGTCACCTTTGCGGGACGGCTGCTCCATATTGGCAACTACGGGGCCGACGACGATGACTTGTTCGCGGAGGAGTACCTCGGATTCTCGTACCAGCCCAGTTACGTGCGAGGGTACAGTTTCAACTCGTTCGACGCGGAGGAATGCTTTGCGGAGGCCGGTGAAGGGGTGGGGGAGTGTGCCCCACTTGATCGCCTCATCGGCACGCGGGTGGCGGTTGCCGGGCTGGAGGTGCGGGTGCCGCTACTGGGGACCGAGCAGTTTGGTCTCATCAATGCGCCCTACCTTCCCACGGAGCTATCGGCGTTTGTCGACAGTGGGGTGGCGTGGACGGCCGACGACCCGCCGGTGTGGGAGTGGGCCACGGATACGGACGAGCGGGTGCCGGTGGTGAGCACCGGCGTGAGTGCCCGCATGAATCTCTTCGGGGCAGCCGTGGTCGAGGTGTTCTACGCGTATCCCTTTCAGCGCCCCGAGAAGGGCGGATTCATTGGCGTCGGTCTCGTGCCGGGCTGGTAATGCCCAGAGAGATGAGTCGTCGCGCGTCCGCAACGACACAGTTCCACGCTTTCCCAATCGGTCGTCATGGCCCCTGCTTGCAGTCATTCCGGCATCACCGGCGTCGGACGGCGGCTTTCAGCGCACTAGAAGAGGGCCCGGTGGTGTAGCGGTCGCGGCGGGTGCCGAATCGTTCGGGTGCCATTGTGGGGCTTCGCAGCGTCTTCGTTCATCAGTTCCCTTTTGCCAATGACTACGATCGACAAGTCCCCCGGAGATCCGGAAGAGGAGCCTCGGGCCTACGAGGAAGGCTGGACCGCGTACCAGCGCGACCTTGACCGCACCGACAATCCCTACGATGTGGACGACGAGGCCGATGCCTTTCGGGACTGGAGGCGGGGATGGGACGACGCGCTGGGGGAGGACGAGGAGGTGGAGCGGTGAAGAGTGCGAGGACCTCGGTTCTGCATCTTCCCAATCCGAGTGATCAATCCGATGCACATTGCCCAGGTGGCCCCGCTTTACGAAAGCGTTCCGCCCAAGACGTACGGCGGCACGGAACGCGTTGTCTCGTACCTGACCGAGGAACTGGTCCGGCAGGGCCACGACGTCACGCTCTTTGCGAGCGGGGACTCCGAAACCGCGGCGACACTTGTGCCGGCCTGTCCCCGTTCCCTGCGGCTGGACGAGGAGGCCGTCGACCACATGGCCCCGCACGTGCTCATGCTGGAGGAGGTATACCGGCACGCCGACGCGTTCGACGTCATTCACTTTCACATCGATTATCTGCACTACCCCGTCTCGCGCCGCCAGGACACGCCCCAGGTCACCACCCTGCACGGGCGGCTCGACCTTCCGGCGCTGGGCCCGCTCTACCAGGAGTTCCACGACATGCCGGTGGTTTCCATCTCTGATGCGCAGCGAGTCCCTCTCAATGGAGCGGACTGGCAGGCCACGGTGTACCATGGGCTGCCCACAGACCTGTATCAATTCCGCCCTGAGTCGGAGGGCTACTTTGCGTTCCTCGGCCGCATCTCCCCAGAGAAACGTGTGGATCGGGCCATCGAGATTGCGAAGACGGTGAAGGTGCCCCTCAAGATTGCCGCCAAGGTCGACCCGGTCGACCGGAAGTACTTCGCAAACGAGATTGAGTCGATGCTGGAGCACCCGCTCGTCGAATATCTCGGAGAGATCCACGAGGCGGAGAAGGGAGAGTTTTTGGGAAACGCCGCCGCACTCCTGTTTCCCATCGACTGGCCGGAGCCGTTCGGTCTGGTGATGATCGAGGCACTCGCCTGCGGCACGCCCGTCGTCGCGTACCGACACGGGTCCGTGCCGGAAGTGCTCGCGGACAAGCGCGCTGGGTTCATCGTATCGGAGTTCGACGAGGCGGTGCAGGCGGCCCGGACCGTCGACCATCTCGATCGTCGCGCTTGTCGGGACTACTTTGAAGAGCGGTTCCAAGTGGCGCGCATGGCCCACGATTACCTGAATGTGTACGAACAGCTCGTCCTTACGCCAATGCAGACTGTCTCTTGAGGCTCCCATGTCTGAAGTCTCCCCGGAGGTTCCTGCGCAGCACTACATCCATACAACCGAGGCCCGTGCGGACGAGCGAACACGCGTTCTCAAGCACGACGACACCTTCGCCGTCTTCAATCACTTCGGGGACATTGCCGGCCGCGGACGGAGCGAGTTCGGGCTGTTTCACCGGGACACCCGGTTTTTGTCGCGGATGAGCATGCACCTAGACGACCATCAGCCCCTGCTGCTTCTGAGCTCCGCCATTCGGAAGGACAACGCCCTCCTTGCCGTCGACCTGACGAACCCAGACATTGACCGGGGCGGCGAGGTCGCGATTCCCCGGGGTACCCTTCACATCCATCGAGCCCAGGTGCTGTGGAACACCACGTGCTACAGCCGACTGCGCATCCACAACTACGGGGATGCGTCCATCCAATTTCCCCTCAATTTAGCGTTCGGGGCCGACTTTGCCGACATTTTTGAGGTGCGCGGCGAGACCCGCGAACAACGCGGGCACCGGCACGCGCCGCACGCGGAGGACGATGCACTCGTGTTTGCCTACGAGGGGCTCGACGACCGGCTCCGCCGCACGCACGTACATCTAGGGACTCCTCCCGCCGCCCTCACCGACAGGACCGCTCACTATGAGGTCGAGCTGGAGTCCAAGGCGGCGATCGAGCTGGAATGGTCGGTGACGTGCGAGATGAATTCCCGGGACGCGGCCGAGGACGCCGTTCCCGTGGACGGGGTGGAGGGGGCGCCGCTCCGCTACGACGCCGCCGCCGAACACGCGACCCAGGCGCTCCAGTCGGCGCGCCAGGCGGAGCCGCAACTGTCGACCTCCAACGAGCAGTTCGACGGGTGGCTCAACCGCTCCCTCGCCGACCTGCACATGCTACAGACCGAGACGCCGCACGGCGTGTATCCCTACGCTGGGGTGCCGTGGTTTAGCACGCCCTTCGGGCGCGACGGCATCCTCACGGCCTATCAGTGCCTGTGGTTTAGTCCGGGCGTGGCCCGGGGCGTCCTGCGCTGCCTCGCGGCCCTGCAGGCGGAGGAGTCCAACGATGCGCGGGACGCCGAGCCCGGCAAGATCCTGCACGAGACACGATCGGGCGAGATGGCGGCCCTCGGCGAGGTGCCATTCGACCGGTACTACGGATCGGTGGACGTGACGCCCCTCTTCGTGATGCTGGCCGGGGCCTACTACCGGCGCACCGGGGACCGGGCCTTCGTGCAATCACTGTGGCCGCACGTGGAGCGTGCCCTCGCCTGGATCGACCAGTACGGCGACATCGACGGGGATGGCTTCGTGGAGTACAAACGACGCTCTGAGCAGGGCCTCGTGCAGCAGGGCTGGAAGGACTCTAACGATTCGGTTTTCCACGCCGATGGACGCGCGGCCACGGGGCCCATCGCGCTGTGCGAAGTACAGGGCTACGTCTACGCGGCCAAGACCGCCGCGGCCCGGCTTGCATCGACCCTCGGTCGGACCGACCGGGCCCGGGCGCTCAAGGGAGAGGCCAAGCAGCTCGCGAATCAGTTCGAGGAGGCCTTCTGGGTCGACGACCTTTCGACCTACGCGTTGGCACTTGATGGCGACAATCGCCCGTGCCGGGTTCGCACATCGAATGCCGCACACTGTCTCTTTTCGGGGATCGCGCGGAAGGACCACGCCCGCCGCGTGGCCAAGACGCTGCTCAGCGAACCCAGCTACACGGGGTGGGGCATCCGCACGGTGGCCTCGGTCGAGGATCGGTACAATCCCATGTCGTACCACAATGGATCGGTGTGGCCCCACGACAACGCGATTGCGGCGGCGGGGCTGGGGCGGTACGGCCACCGAGAGAAGGCGGCAAAAATCATGGGCGGGCTATTCGACGCGTCCCAGTTCTTCGACCTCCACCGTCTCCCCGAGCTATTCTGTGGTTTTGCCCGGCGGGCGGATGAGGGACCGACCCTCTATCCGCAGGCCTGCGTACCGCAGGCGTGGGCGGCGGCCACGCCCTTGCTGTGCCTCCGGGCGTGCCTCGGGCTGGAGGTGAATGGGGTGGAGGATGAGGTGCGCTTCCACGACCCGTACCTGCCGCCATTTCTCGAACAGATTTGGATCGATGGCCTCCAGGTTCGGAGCAGTCGCCTCACCCTGCTCATCACCCGCTACGAGCAGGACGTGGGCGTCCGGATTACGCGCCGGGAGGGCAGTGCGAAAGTCGTGGTGCTCAAATAACTCCGCTTTTCGTCCCGACGTCTCGGCGCGGTCGGGAACAGGACTATGAACGGGCCTGGTCTCCATTCCTCGTAACTGGATGACACTTCACGCTTCGACCCCCATGTTTGCCAATCGAGCGCAGGCGGCCCGGCAACTGGCCGAGCGCCTGCAGGCCTACGCAGGGACCCATCCGCTCGTTCTCGCCATCCCGCGGGGCGGGGTTCCGATGGGCACAGTCATTGCCAATGCCTTAGGGGGCGAGCTTGACGTCGTACTGGTTCACAAGCTGGGCGCACCGGGCAATCCGGAGCTTGCCATTGGGGCTGTGAGTGAGGAAGGAACGGTCTTGACGCATCCCACGGCCCAGGCGCTGGACGTCGGTTCGGTCTACCTGCGTCGGGAAGCGGCACGGCAGCTGCGGGTGCTGCGGGAACGGCGCAAGAAATACACCCCCGAGCGTACGGCCATCAGTCCGGCGGGACGCACTGTGATTGTGGTCGACGATGGGGTGGCGACGGGGTCTACCATGGCGGCTGCTCTACAGACGGTTCGGGAAGAGCATCCCGACACCCTGGTCGTGGCCATTGCGGTTGCCCCCGCCGATACGGTGGCGACGCTGCGGGAGCAGGCGGACGAAGTGGTCTGCCTAGAGGTGCCCGATCAGTTCGCGGCGGTGGGCCAGGCGTTCGCGGAGTTCGGGCAGGTCACGGACGAGGATGTCGTCGCGGCGCTCCAGTCGTCGTGATCGCCTGTGCGTTGCGGGTCTATGCAACGCATCCACCATTCGGCCACTGCCATTCTGCCGCCAATGCCATGACGTTCGACGCAGAACTCCCGCCGGACCATCGGGCCGTCGTCTTTTCGCTGGAGAGTGGCCGCCCGCTCGTGGAGCGCGTGTGCCGGCACCTCGGCGTGGAGCCGGGCGCCCACGAGGAGCGCGATTTCGAGGACGGTGAGCACAAGATCCGCCCGCTTCAGAGCGTTCGGGAACGGGACGTCTTCGTCGTTCAGTCGTTCTACAGCGATACGGCCCTCTCGGTGAACGACAAGGTGCTGCGGACCCTCTTTTTTCTCTCGGCCCTTCGCGACGCCGGGGCCGAGCGCGTGACCCTTCTTGCCCCGTACCTGTGCTACGCGCGCAAGGATCGCCGCACGAAGCCGCGCGACCCGGTGTCGATCCGCTACCTCGCGACGCTCTTCGAGACGGTGGGCCTCAACCGCATCGTGACGGTGGACGTGCACAACCCGGCGGCCTACGAGAACGCCTTCCGCGTTCCGGCGGAGCACCTCACGGCCGCGCCGCTGTTCGTGGACGCCATTGAGCCCCTCGTGGGCAACCGGGACACGGTAGTGGTGTCGCCCGACGCCGGGGGCGTAAAGCGGGCCGAACGGTTCCGGCAGGCCCTTGCAACGCGCCTCGACCGCTCGGTAGAGCTCACGTTCATCGAGAAGTTTCGGAGCGAGGGCGTCGTGTGGGGCGGCACGGTGGTAGGTGCCGTGGAGAACCGCGTGGCAATCATTCTCGATGATCTCATCAGCAGTGGAACGACGCTTGCAGAGGCGGCCGCCGCCTGCCACGACCGCGGAGCGCACGCGGCCTACGCCGCCGTGACACACGGCGTCTTCTCGTCCAGGGCCGCCACGGTACTCGACGACTCTGAGATTGATCGTCTCTTTCTCCTCGATACCCTTCCGCCGGACCGCCTCGACGCGACGGTGCGGGAGCGCTGCGTAGAGGTGCTGCCGTGTGCGCCGCTGCTCGCCGCCGCGGTCCAGCGCTTCCACACAGGCGGGTCGGTTGTCGCGTTGACCGAGGGATAGATGCTGCGTAGGCAGAAGACTGCGTAGCCCTTTCCTATAGGTCGGAAAATTTCCCGCTCGTCATATCGGGGGGGCTACGCAGAATGTGTCCAGATGGATTGCCCAGTTGCTGACGACTTCCCACATCTTGAGCCTAATCGGGATGTACGGGCTCGGAAAAGCAGGCTTGAGGCGT
>JGI1684J13235_1000031_pt1 | contig 47225 bp, 47 predicted proteins | sample PonA232FremontCA_2_FD_13235 | JGI IMG/M metagenome (IMG submission 13235) | reverse complement strand
CTAGTCCAGGTTATTACAAATTTGAAGGGAAAGAACAACTGGAAACAGCAACCCAACCAGCTATGGGTTATCAAGGTTTTCTTAGCGAATTCGAATGGTACACAAAGTGGATAGATGGAAAAGTTCCAGACTCTACAACTCCGAGAGCTATACCCGGAAAGAAATATCAAATCAAATGCAAACTAAAATCTCAAGAATTCACAGAAAACTCGATGGATATCACCATAAAAATATTGGGAGAAAATATTGATCAAACTATAGCAGAAAAAAAGGTTATGAAAGACCTGGATATAGAATCAGAATACACCATCTACAAAGAAAACTTCACAGTGCCGGAGAACGAAAAATCATGGATTATCAAAACAATCTGGAAATCTAAAAATCCAAAACAAGAGATTTACCTAGGAGAATGGTCAATCACAAGAGCTGACAGTGAAAGAAAAACGGAAAATTTCAATCTAAAAATAAATCAAGAAAATTTCAGAGCTCATGGAACCCTCTCTCCCACTGAAAGTAAAGACTTCACAATACCACCTAATTCGATGAAAAATGAGCTAAATTTCAGAAGCGAGATATCAGGATCGAAAACAGGACTAGTCAGAATGGTTTATGAAGATCCAATACTCTGGAGCGACGATCTATCTTTCGGCATATTGAAAAAAGAAAACAATTCTTATCACTCCCTCTTAAAACCAGTATCAAAATATTCCAAGGTGAACACTATATCACCATTCAAAAAAATCCAAATAGAAAATGCAGAATCGAACAGCATAAAACAATACTACCAGTACTGGACCATCGAAAATGAGAACCTTCCAATGAAAACAATAATTGAGATACAGAAAGGGGAGAACTGAAACCTTTTTCCAGAATAACAGTGAAAACTGTCTCTAAATCTAAGAACATTATGTTATCGATAAAACTTAGTAAAGTAAAAGCCATATTAAGGAACGGTCAAAAGACCAAATCCACTAGACACTGAAATATAATATCAAAAAATCTAGATATTTCAAACAAAGGCAAAAACAATGAAAAAACCTGTCGAAAAATATGAATGTTTGTCATGCGGTCATACTGATTATCGGATGACAACCGACCCTATACATACACTCTCGATAGAAGCCTGTCCAAAATGCAACGGGGACATGGTGATACAATCAAAAGGAGAAATCCCAAACAGGCTGGAAAAAATAGTGAATTTAGTAGAAGAGAATTTCCAAATCTGGGACTTTCAAATATCGCAAGAGAACATGTCATTCATCGTAGAAAATAAAGGTCAGAAAGAAAAGTTCTCAAAACTTTCAGAAAAACTACAAGATAAAGGATATCTAGCCAAGTTAGAAGAAAGACATGGCGAAGTCGCAATTTCGATACAGAAAAAGCCCAAGATTGAAAAAAGTAAAATCTGGATAAACATACTACTTCTCATAGCTACAATAGGAACTACGTTCGGAGTAGCCGGATATTGGTATCTCTACAACGGAAATATCTTGAAAGCCGCACTTTTCTCAGCTTCAATCCTCACAATTTTAGGGGCCCACGAACTAGGGCACAAAATCCAAACCTGGAGAAACGACATTGAAGCGTCCTGGCCATACTTTTTACCCATTCCTCATCCCCTCATAGGGACCTTTGGAGCAGTCATCAAAAACAAAACCCCAATACCTTCTAAGGACGGACTGGCAGAACTGGGTGCCACAGGGCCCGTATTAGGGTTTATCTTCGCAATCCCAATCACAATCATAGGACTGAACTTCTCCCAGCCTTTCGGAGCGGGGCTTTTTCAAGAAGTTTTTCAAGGGATGCCGACACCTTTGATATTCATTATACTCGGAAGAGCGATCTTCGGAGAGTTTCCACAATTCTTAAACCCTCACCCTTTGGCTTGGGCCGGATTTATCGGAATATTTGTCACATGGTTGAACCTCATCCCCACGGGACAGCTTGACGGAGGGCATATAGCTCGTAGCTTAATGAGTAAGAAAAATCACTACATATTGACTAGGGCCATCGGATTCGGACTTCTCGGATTCAGTCTTATCTGGCCAGGTTTCTTATTGCTCTCTTTATTGATCCTGTTCTTCGTGGGCAAACCCCACCCGGGCGCTTTGAACGAGGTTTCAGATATGAGTAAAAGTGGAAAGGGATGGGCTATTGCCGGACTAATCATCTTTATCCTATCCATACCTATTCCATTGTGGGTGTTCTAGATTGAGTTCTGATGAGAAGGGAAAATTTTTCGCATTAGAAGGGCCAGATGGTTGTGGAAAATCCACTCAGCTTAAAATGCTTGCCGAATGGTTGGAGTCCGAAAACTTTGAGGTTAAGAAGACCAAAGAGCCTACCGACAATCCAATTGGGAAAATTCTAAGAAAAAACCTAGAAAACGAGATAGACGTCTGTCCCGAATCGGAAGCATTACTCTTTGCAGGTGATAGAGCCCAACACGTTTCGGAGGAGATCAAGCCTCAATTAGAAAATGGGAATATTGTCATCACCGGGAGATATCTATTCTCCTCTCTCGTCTACCAATCCGTCAGAGGATTATCAGAAGAATGGATAGAGGAGATAAATAGGCACGCAGTAAAGCCAGATCAGACTATTATAATAGATGTACCTCCCAAAACTGGACTAGAAAGAGTAAACCAATCGGGAAAACCGGATAAGTTTGAAGAAAACTTGAATATGCAGAAAAAAGTTAGGAAAAAATACCTCAAATTAGCACAAGAGAAAGGTCTACCAATAATTGACGGGACTCTAACGAAAGAAAAAGTTCATGAAAAAATCAAAGAAGAAGTAAAAAAAGTTCTACATGCTCAGTTGGGCTGAGAAAGGTAGTGACTTGAAAACTTTCCTGGAAACTTTTCCCACATCCTCTCTATGATCTTCCGTTGTAAACACTCTAATAAGATCCACATATCCACTCAGTACATTAACAAATTGAGAATGTTCAAAAAGAGATATCTTCTCTTTCTCTCCGTTCACATTCACTTTGTAAATTGGCACTTCCTCCGGATCGATATCTCTAGGATAATATGGCATAGACGCCAAAGTCGGTACATCAACCATCACCAGTTCAGGATCAACCCCTGCCTTATCAGCGATTTCTGATTCCTTCGAATGCCTCAAAGAATCATCGCTCAAAAGTTTAGCAACGTACTCGTCCTCCAAATGAACCTCCTTTTCATAAGAAGACTTAATCAAATCCCTATCCTCCAACCTTTGAAAAGTGCCCTTAGCAATTTTTGCCCTCTTCTGATTTTCTCCGCTAAATTCTTCCGGGTCCAACGCTCGAAGAGAACTGATAAAATGAGAATCATCCCATTTTAGATATTCCTCAATATCATCGAAAGTAGTCAAACCTATAAGATCATGCGCATTATCCATCGCCTCTCTCAACATTATCTCAGCAGCTCTTACAGTGTGATGATAATAAACATTCAGAAACATTTGATACCTAGCAATCATAAAAGTCTCTAAAGCCGATATGACCTTACTGTCGACAGCAATATCCCCATCCTTAATGCTCATGGCTTGGATGAGCCTCTGAATATCAATGTTTCCATAATCTACTCCTGTGAAATAGGAATCCCTCAAAAGATAATCCATCTTATCTGCATCAAACTGACTAGTAATAATTTGTTTTATATATTTCTCAATAGAAGGTTCTCCAAAAATCAATTCCGCTAGCTCATCAGGGTCATAACCTTGATTTTCTATCTCACTTGCCAAAGAACTGTCTTTGATTATTTTTTCACCCAAATCTTCATGACTCATACCCAATTCAGAGGAAAAAACACTCTCCGACGAATGTGAAAAAGGACCATGACCAACATCATGTAACAACCCTGCCAATCTGACAAGTTGCCAATCTTCTTCAGAAATATCCACACTTTTTTTCAGACTATCCGCAATTTCTCCAGCTAGCTTCATAGTCCCAACAGCGTGGGAAAAACGACTATGAGTACCGCCGGGATAGGCTATATCCGAAACTGAAAGCTGTTTTATTCTTCTCAACCTCTGAACCGGAGGAGTATCTATTATGTTCTTCTCCACTTCTGTGATTTCTATATAGCCCAATACGGGATCTCGTATATATTTTGAACTCATCGGTAAGAAATTTTGAACCATTACTTAATACTCTTTACTTCAAGAAAAAATCGAGAAAATAGAACATGATATCAAAAAAATGGTTTAGAAATATTCTACAAATTTTCAAATAATTCTAAAAGTTTATCGAAGAAAATGCCCACTTCTTCAAAATCATTTAACCTATAATGGGCCCCAGTCTCCCTCTCCTCTTCTGAAACCAAAATACCCACTCCTGTATCTTGAAGTCTAAAAAAAGCATGTTCATCTGTAACATCGTCCCCTATATAGATAGGAAATGATTTTTCAAAATTTGCGACTTCCCTAAATAAAGTAACAGCATCCCCTTTATCCCAATCATTTGGGGGGCTTACTTCAATGACTTTCTTCCCCTGATTTATACTGATCTCTTTTCCCTCTTCGCCTTTGTATTTAGACAGAACAGATTTAACCAAATCTTTAACCTTAGAAACTTCTTCCTCTCTTACCTCTCTATAGTGAAAACTAGCCGTATACTTCTTATTTTCAACTTTCACACCCTCTACATCCTCTAGTTTTTCGGACATAGTAGCACATATCTCACTCATAACATCTGCATAAGTCTTAGCTTCTTCTTTTACAAAATCTATCTCAGGACCAGATATCTCATAACCATGATTACCGGAATAATAAACATTTTCCAATTGGACTTTTGATCTAAGATTATCCAAAGCTCTTCCACTAACAATCCCAACCGGACAATACCTCGTTAAACTGGACAAACGTTCCCTCATCTCTAGAGAAAGAGTTGCTTCTTCTGGTGTCTCCACTATCGGTGTCAAAGTTCCGTCAAAATCACACATCAAAAAGAGAGGCTGAATAAAAATATCCTTAACTTGGTCCCATTGTTTCAATAAATGTTCCAACCAATCACCAGAGTTAGTTCATATAGGAAAAAACCTCTAATCTATAAAAACATTTCAATCCACACCCAAAATAGAAAAACCTATCCATTTTATAGAAAAAAGCTACTAAAACACATGAAAGAGGTTAACAATGGTTTTAGAGGAACTAGGAAAATCCTTACACTCAGGGCTTCAAAAAATAACAAAATCCGGACGGATAAATGAGAAAAACGTCAAAAAGCTTTGCAAAGACATCCAAAAAGCCTTACTTCAATCAGATGTCAACGTACAACTCGTTTTAAACCTAACGGAAAGAATAGAAGAAAGAGCTCTGAAAGAGGAGAAACCTAGCGGAGTGTCAAAAAAAGAACACATCATAACAATAGTCTACGAAGAAATTTCTAATTTTCTCGGAGAATCAAAAGAATTAGATATAGACCAAGAAGAACCCGTAAGAATTCTTTTAGTAGGACTTCAGGGAAGTGGGAAAACCACCTCAACAGCTAAATTAGCTTCATACTTCCAAAAAAGAGGGTATAATCCAGGTCTAGTAGCTGCAGATACATACAGAGCAGGAGCTTATGAACAGCTTAACCAACTATCCGACGAAATCAATGTGCCAATATATGGAAACGCCGAAGCCGAAGATGCAGTCAAAATAGCGAAGGAAGGAGTAGAAAAATTTGAAGGAAAATCGAAAGATGTAATACTGATAGACACTGCCGGGAGACATCGAAAAGAAGAAAATCTAATGGATGAAATGGAAAACATCAGCGAAGAGATAAATCCTGATGAAGTAATTCTCGTGATAGATGGAACTTTAGGACAACAAGCCGAAAGCCAAGCTAAAGCATTCAAAGACACAACAGACGTAGGATCAATTCTAGTCACAAAACTTGACGGGACCGCCAAGGGTGGTGGTGCACTCTCAGCAGTTGCAGCCACTGGAGCACCGATAAACTTCATAGGAACAGGAGAAGGTATAGATGACATTGAAAAATTCAAACCGGAAAGATTTGTTTCTCGACTTTTAGGAATGGGGGACATCGAAACATTACTAGAAAAAATAGAACAAACAACAGAACCCGAAGATATCGATCAAGAGCGAATGGAAAAAATAATGAAAGGAGACCTCACTCTCAAAGACTTCTACGATCAACTCGAAAGAGTAAACAACATGGGTTCTTTGGATAAACTTCTCCAGATGATTCCAGGAATAGGTATGTCAATACCTGAAGAAGAGATGCAGGTGGGAAAAGAAAAATTAGATAACTTCAGATTAATCATGCAGTCCATGACAGAAGAAGAGCTGGAAAATCCGGACGTAATCAATAGCTCCAGAATAGAAAGAGTTGCAAATGGATCTAACACATCAAAGGAAGATGTCAAGGAATTACTTGAACAATACGAAAACATGAAAAAAATGCTGAAAAATTTCTCACGAGGACAAATGCCTGGAAAAGGGGATATGGGAGATTTAAAACAAATGATGGACGAAATGCCTAAGGATTTCAGATAAAAACTTAATAAGGGTTGAAATAGCTTAATTAAAATACACTTAAGGAGATGGATAATTATGGTAAAATCTAAAGGAAAGAACTCAAGAACCCGAAACAAATATCGAAAGAATATCAGGGAAAAAGGAAAGACATCAATTAATAAGATAATTCAAGATTTTGAAATTGGAACGAAAGCAACAATTAAAGTGGATTCAAGCGTCCACGACGGTCAACCACACCGAAAGTTCCATGGTAGAACTGGAACTATAGTAGGACAACAAGGAAAAGCATTTATGCTTAAAGTCAAAGATGGTAATGATTATAAAAAGGTTATTTCAAGACCAGAACATTTGGAAAAGGTGGAAAAATGATTGGTGATGAACTTTTAGACGAAAGTCCCGTTTCGTTTTCTAAAACTCTGGAGATTTTAGAAGAAAAAAAAGAGAATGAAGGACTAGAATTTGAACAAAGACTAGCCTATGATTTTGTCCAAAAATTCACCCAATTAAGTGCAGAAGAATCAAAAGAAATGATAGATGAACTACTCGAAATACCTAAAATCAGGGATCATCAAGCGGTCATACTAGCAAATAATATGCCTAAAACAAAAGAAGATATCGAATTAATATTCGCAAAAGAAAGAACCACACTCCGAGAAGATACCATAGAAGAAATCTTAGATATAATTGACGATTATCAGAACTAATTCTTCCATTAAATTTCCATCTTTTGAAATAAAGATAGGTGAGAATCTTTGAGCAAAAAATATGAAGATTATGGAATTGTTTTAGACTTTCTTCCGGAAGGTCACCCTGATGAACAAAAACCTGCTCAATATAGAGAACCTATCGCACAACTTTTGGGTGGTGAATACCTTACTCTTTTAGAAGTAGTTCCTGCCGAGGATGCTTCGCTTTCCCCTCAAGATAAAGTCTACATAGGAAAGAAAGGTCGAGATGAAATAGAGAGGGTAAAGAAAAGAATAGACTACGAAGATCTAACTTCGGCTGCTAAAGCGGAACTACCTGTAGTTATTAAAAAACTAATCGAGAAAAATGAAGATGAATATGTCAAGTTCTTCAACGAAGCCGGACCAATCACAAACCGATATCACCAATTCGAACTAATTCCTGGAATTGGAAAAAAACTTATGTGGTCAATAATCGAAGCCAGACAGGCAAAAAAGTTCGAAAGTTTCGAAGATTTGAAGGAGAGAGTTAAATCATTACCCAATCCAAAAGAAATTCTTTCTAAAAGAATAGAGAAAGAGTTGAAAGGGGAAGAGAAATATTCTATTTTTACCCGGGAACCTAAAAAAGAACACGACGACAGAAGATCACGCCGATAAAGTCATCGAACAAAGCTAACAGGATATTTCTAACTACTCGTGAAATATACCGAATCCCTTTAACCCGACTTAAACAATCAGCTGTTAATTATAAGAGCTAATTAGATTGGAAAATAAACTAAATCAAATAGAAAATATTTAAATTTTCAAGAGAAGTGAATAGGGAAATAAGATGGAAGAAGTAAGCAAAGCGATGAAAATTATTACAAGCCACGCAGAGAGCGTCTCCAACGAACTGGACCAAAAAGAGGTTAATGAACTGGTCAGAACCATTTTGAACTCTAGAAGAGTATTTGTAGCTGGAGCCGGCAGATCGGGATTAATTGCTAAGGCCTTTGCCATGCGTCTAATGCATCTTAATATTACAGTGCACGTTATTGGAGAAACCATAACACCAAGTCTAAAAGAAGGTGACTTGTTCATAGGTGTAACCGGCTCTGGAGAGACTTCAAGAGTAGTTAACGCTGCAGAAACCGCAATGGAAATAGGAGCTCAAATAATCACTATTACTTCTTATCCGGACTCCACGCTTGGTAATCTCGCTGATCATACAGTAGTATTGCCGGGGCGAATAAAGACTGATAGTGGAAAAAGTTATACAGAGAGACAGATGACAGGAGAGTACGAATCTCTAACTCCGCTAGGAACTTTATTCGAAATAACTGCACTCACATTCTTAGACGGAGTAATAGCTAGCCTAATGAAAGAACTCGGAAAAGAAGAAGAAGACTTAAGCGATCAACACGCTACTGTAGAATAGATAAAAAATAAAAATTCAAAAAAAGTCAATCTCATTCTTCATCTTTTATAGTTTCTAAAACACTCAGTGCATTCCAAATAGTCGTCCTCGTATGGACAGGCATATTAGGATCATCGCTTATTTCATCCAATGCAGAAATTGCAGATGAAGCTTTAACCACCGGATCCTCTTCATCCCCCTGCAAAGACTTTTTAGCCTCGTCAGCTGCCTTCCTGATATTTCTCGGAACTGAATTATCTTCTGAAACCCTCTCCATAATTTCAGAAACCTGATCCAATTTTTCCTCTCGCGTAGACATCTAAATCCCTTCCTTAATACTATTCATTACCACTTAAATTTAAAATCCTGATAAAAATTAGGGTGTTCTCCGTTTAATCTCGGACCCGATAGCCTAAAATAAAGAAAAATCTATCAATTCAATTCGATATTCTTTCCCAAAATCTGCAAATTTTAACTATTAGTTAAAAAGAACTAATTGCAATATTCTAAATACAATGAAACACAATAAACCAATGTAAGATACAATTTATCTGAGGTTTCAATTATGAAAAGAAAAGAAATCCTAGATGTCCTAAAAAAGAGTGGGGAGCCTGTAAGCATAGAAACACTATCTGACGAAACAGAAGAACCTATATCCAGCCTGAGAATCGACCTTTTCAGAATGCAGGAAGAAGACCAAATAGAGAGCGTCGAAAAGAACGGTGAACTAAAGTGGAAACTAAAGGTAAGCAAACCTGCCGAAGAAAAATATGAAAAAATGTCTAAAAAACACAAATAGTGATTGATAATTGATTCTAGATATAATAAGGATAATCGTACCAGGAATCATCCTCGGAATTTTTGTGGGGAGACTCATATTTGAAAGACCCAGCTATATAGAATTAATAAAACCAAAAAACTGGATAAAAAAAGCCTCTCAACTAAAAGGAAAAGACTGGGTCAAACTCATTTTCTTTTCCCTCTTATTTGGAATACTATCATACGTCATCATAGGACAACTTCAAAGTCTTATAGTCCCTACACTCGGAGAAACAATCACTCCTGGAGACAACATTTTTTATAAAATGGCGAGCCTTTGGATCCCACTACTGTTTATATCTATCACAATTCTCCCAATATTTGAGGAATGGATATTTAGAGGTATCATTCTCGAAGAGATTTCAAAAAGGTCAAAATCAAAATACCTAGGTCTGATTATTTCAGCCGGATTATTTGCAATTCTTCACCTAACAAATCCAGGGACCCAACTCCCTTCACTCATAATCTACTTTGTAGGGGGGTTAATTCTAGGATCTACTTATATCGTGGGAGGATTAAAAATGGCTGTCTTCACACATATCTTCTATAATATCTCTCCCTTCGTCATACCCATACTGCTATCAATTTAGATTCACTAAAATATCCGATTAGAGGTCAGAAAGTGGAACACTTTGGAGATTGTGACTTAACCAATCCTCTACCTTAACTTGCTGGAAATCCTTCGCTTTACTCTTATTCTTCAACTTTCTATAATTTTTGAATCCTTTCACGCTCGCATTTGGCATTCATTTCACCCATTATTAACAATATGTACTTCCTTTTAACCCAGTTATTCGGAGGGGGGTGTGAAAGTAAAAACAAAATTAATAAACTTTGCGAAGTAGTGATATTTGAAACTATGACAACAGATACTGTCGATCTTGAAAATCTAATAGACGAAGAAATAACAGTCAATTTAAAAGGCGGACAAAAACTTGAGGGGAATTTACAGAAAATAGACGACTACATGAACCTTGTAATGAAGAACGTTAAAGAAGAGGACCGAGACGGACAAACTAGAGAACACGATATAGTCGTTGTTAAAGGTGGGAATGCAAGAACAATTACAAAATCAGACTGACTCAATACCCGAAACAGTGCTTAATGATTCAAAAACCTTCTTACCCTCTTCAGAAATCCTGTATTCCCCCTCTCCACTTTCTTCTATTAATCCTCTATCCTCCAAATCTTCCAAATGGTTCTTTACCGGCCACCAATCATCAAAACCTATAACTTCCTTCAGTTCCTTCACTCCTATATCATCTTCCTTTCCTATCTCGATAAAAAGCATAAGTCTATCATTCACTTCTTTTAACCATCTGATATCGTCCTTCACTCCCAAAATAAATCACCTTTCATAATTAGCTTCCACATACTATTAAGCACACCATTTCTTTTTAATTTTAGAAAATTTCGAATCATACTAATCAGTATAGAAATACTCTCCATTATCTTTCTGTTCCACATCCAACCTACTCCCAGGTTTATTCACCCTAGGTCGACCCGTTCTCGGATCTCTCCTGAAAGTCACGCCGACCTCTTCAAGAAACAGATTCATACCCTCTCTCTTGAATAGGGGACCTTTCGCCACACCCTCCTCACCAGGACTTCCACCAAATACCAACAATCTGTCCGACAAATAATCAACAGTTAAAACATCATGATCTACTACATAAGCTGCACTATCCTTCCTCTCTATAACCCGATTAACAGCCCTCGCCATATTCAATCTCTGCTCGACATCCAAGTAAGCACTAGGCTCATCAAATAAGTACAAGTCAGCAGGCTCCCCCAAACAAGCCGAAATAAGAACTCTCTGCATTTCTCCACCACTAAGAGCCTCTATAGAGCTATCCATCAAATCAGAAACATCCAAAGGATTTAGAACCTCATTCTCAAAGTTCTTATCCCAACCCTGTAAACGGTCATAAAGAAACGCCCTAACTGAACCTTCAAAATCAACCTGAGGGTACTGAGGTTTATGAGATATCCTTAAATCTAAATCAATCTGACCAGAAGTAGGCTCTAACTCCCCCGCTAACATTCTTACGTAAGTAGTTTTACCAGTAGCATTTGGCCCAACAATTCCCACGATTTCCCCCTCATAAATCTCACCCGGTTCTGATTGAAGTTCAAATCCTTCAAAACTCTTTTTCAACTCTGGGAACTCAAAATAAGTGTCTCTACCCGTCTGGAAGTCCACAGGAGGACTGGTCTCAAACCTTATTGAATCAGACCTAAACCTAATATTTTCCTTTTTCAAATATCCGTCCAAATAAACATTTATCCCTTTCCGAACCCCCCTAGGTTCTGAAATCACACCATAGGCGTTAGGAGTACCATAAACTATCTGAATATTATCGCACATATAATCCAAAGCTGCCAGATCATGCTCCACAACAATAACAGATTTACCCTCCTCACTCAACCTTCTTATTGCCCTAGAAGCATTCAATCTTTGATAAATATCGAGATGGGAAGCAGGCTCATCAAAATAGTAAAGGTCACAATCCTTAGCTGAAGCTGCGGCGATACCTAATCTTTGTAATTCCCCTCCACTCAAAGCTTTTATATCCCTATCTAGGATTTCTTCCAATTCTAAACCCTCAACCAATTCGTCCAATCTACCCCTCTCGTTCACGCTGTCTAATAATTCCCCCGCCAAACCTTCCACAGCGGAAGGAAGATGAGTTATCGACTGAGGTTTATAGGAAATATCTAAATCACCAATATCTAAAAAATAGGATTGCAATTCAGATCCCTTAAAAAATTCCTTCAATTCATCCTCAGAAGCTTTCTCTTCACCCTCCAAATTTGGAGAAATCTCATTGGATAATATCTTCAAAGCTGTAGTTTTTCCAATTCCATTCCTTCCAATCAAACCTGTAACTTTACCGTCTCTCGGAATAGGCAGACCATACAATGCGAATCCGTTTTGACCATAACGATGAACACATCTCTCCTCCAATTCTTCAGGTAAGTTTATGATATGAATTGCGTCAAAAGGACACTTATGAACACAGATTCCACAACCCTCACACAACTCTTCCGAAATAATCGGTTTACCATCATCATCCATTTCAATAGTTTCATCACCGGTCCTAACACCCGGACAAAAATCTTTACACTCATTAGCACACTTTTTGGGTTTGCATTTTTCCCTATCGAGCACAGCTATTCTAGGCATCTAATTCACCAAACTAAATTTATTAAGAGTCTATTTACTAATTTAAGCTTCTGGTTATTTTTCCCAAATAAGATCCAACTCAAAAACTAAAAAAATACAGAAAAATCAACTTAAGATTAGTCCTTTTCTCTAGCGCTGATTACATAAGTGAGGTCTTCTTTCCCCTTACCTTCTAATCTTTCAAAATCCAACTCCTTAGAAAACTTATCAGCGGCAATTTGAACATGTCTGAGAGCTATCCCTGCATCAACTCTATTCAACTCTCCGAGATTGCCAAAAGCTTCACCTAATTTATTCACAATCCCCTTACCAACCTTAATGTATAGATGAACTCCATCGTCATCAACCTCAAATCTCCAGGGCTGACTATTCATCGCAGAAGGAGACATTCGAGCTGCATCTAATATTTTCCTCCATTCTTCAGACAGTTCATCAAGATCATTTAACACTATATTTGAAAGAACATTTCTACTTGCCTCTTCAGGACCCTCTCTCAAAGCATTTACCCCACCTTCTGGCATACCAAATGCCACCAAGACTCTAGGCTCCAACTTCCCATCAAACTCAAATCCCTCTCTCAAAGCTTCTTTATCGAAATGGCTTCCCATCCAACACGTAGCTATTTCTTTTCGGGTTGCTTCCAAAACTATTTTCTCTAAAAAGTACCCCAAATTCTCAAGATGGCCCTTTTCCTGTTCGGTAAAAGCCACAAGATAATGTGGAGCTTCAATCTTTCCGTAATTTCCGATTAACCCTGACAAAAAATCATCGACATCATCTCTATCCTTCAATTTAACCGAAATTTCAGAATCCTCAAAGAGAACATCAGTGGAAGTTATTTTTTCATTTAAATCTTCTAATTCTTCTTTTGAAAGAGATTCTTGAGAATATTTCCTGGTGGATTTCCTCCTAAAAATAGCATCATACAATTCCATAACACTCACAGTGATTAAATATACTTCACTAAGTACTTTAAAATTTTCTTAAAACTCCTGAAAAACGATATAATTAATTATCTGTTCTCAATTCTATATCTTCTACATAAACAGTCCTCTCTGTATTAGATTCTATACTGAGCCTTATCTTTACAGCAGTTACGAATCCTAAATCCTCAGGATTGTCCTTCCAATTATCATCCCAATCCCAAGGCTGTTCCACCTTCTCACTCCCTTTCCATTCTACATTATAATTCTCTATTCTCTGATGGTTTTCTATTCTTAAACCGGAAATATCAACATTTTCTCTATATTTTTTAGACATCTCAAGATTGCCCTCGCTATCTTCTCTAACCTTAAACCAGTTATCTCTAGTAATCACGATGTTTTCATTTTTCTTCCTTAAACTAAGATCAGATGCTATGAAATTCATTTCTCCATTTCCAAGCTTTACAGGATGGTCTAGCTTCAGCTTATAATTCTCTACATCTTTATTACCCCCTGCCCATCTTGTAACCAAAATTGCACAATCTGACCCTTCTTTCAGTTCAGTATAATAAACAGCGCTACGCCCCATAATCTTACTTAACTTTGGCGTTCTGAATAAATCGGCAATTGGCGGCCCCCTATTTTCGGAGGCAGTTAACTCCTGCTCTGAAGTTTCACCAGAAAATGAGGGATTAATTTCTTTATAGGTTCTATAAATCAACGGCATTCTCGAATTAATCCAGCCATGAGCATAGTCAGCTGCCGGCATGTTTAAGAAGTAGTTATGTGGTAAGGATTTCGGATTATATCTCCTTTTGGTTTCGTCTATTTTCTTCCCTGAGACAAACTTCCCAACATTTTCAGCACCGTACCACAAATCTAAATCCAAAGGATCGTCCCTCCATCTATAATCAGTGTGAATATGTCCGGAAAAGTGAGCAGCTGCCCCGTAATTATCCAACATATCTAGATATTTTTCCGATATGTGGATCCAATTCGAATTACTCCCTAAAAAGAAAACTTCAGATCTCGCAACGGTCCCACTTAGTTGAACGTGGTTCATTAGAAAAATATTGTTATTTTCCTCATATCTTTTCAAGTAATTCTCAACAAATTCGAACTTCTTCTCAGGAATTGTAGAAGCTAAATCGTCCCCATCTCTTTCAAAATCATGTTCTTCCGATATGAGAATAAACACATTATTCCCCATCTTTAACACTTGAGTACCAGTAGCTCTACCTACCTCCGTAAAGTATCCCGTGCCATATGAACCTAACCCCTTACGATGATCTCTATCATGATTACCCAAAAAATCATAAACTGGCGCATTAAGATTTTCAATCCATTTCGCATAACCTACCCACTCCTCATGTTCACTGTGAGCTGTCAAATCTCCTAAACCGAAGATATACTCTGAGTTAAGACTATTCAAAGCTCTCTTCACGTCTGCCGATATCTCGGAGCTGGGAGAACCTAAATCTGTCTGAAACTCTTCCTCATCGTTAGTGATATGTGGGTCGGAAAAAAAGGCTATTCTCGTTCTATTTTCATCATTATCAGTAGGTTTTAAAATCTGGTCATCTCTTCCTGGAAGAGATTCATAAACTATAGCGCTCCCGATTAAAGAAACTGAAAAAAATATCAAAACAACGATTATTCCTTTTTTTCGATAGTTCATAAGAATCCCTTTACTACCTGAATAGCAATTAAAATCAGAAGTTTATAATTTTTGTCCACAATCCAAAATACCGAAAAATTACCTGGTCCAACCAAAATACGAAATCAATCAGTAATTAAATTAATATCTTCCACGTAGGCCGGCCTAGAATCTGGAGATTCAAAATTAACCCTTATTTTTATCGCATTAACCTCTCCCAAATTATCAGGACTCTCCTGCCATTCCTGCCAACTATCTCCACCATCCAAACTCCCGGTCCATTCCACAGAATAATTCTTTAGATTATAGCTTTCAACTTCCACCCCTGACACCTCTACCGTATCAGAAAATTTCTTAGAAAAAACTCCCATCCCACTCATACCCGAATCTATTCTGAACCAATTATCTCGTTCAATCTCTAAATTATCCGTTCTTCTCAAACTCAACATAGAGGAAACGAAATGCATATTCTCATCCCCCAGCTCTAGCGGATGATCAAGCTTCATTTCAAATTCCTCAACATCCTGATTCCCACCAATCCATCTCGTAACTATATTTAAACTCTCATCATTCTCCTGCATTTCAAAATAATAGACAGCTCCTCGACCCGTAATTATACTATTTTGGGGGGAATGGAAAAAGTCAAACAAATTGGGACCTTTCTTTCCCTCTATTCCTTTTTCTACCATCTCCTCTCTAGTTTTCAATTGAGTTGCAGGATGAACATTCTCAAAATCGACTAATCTGCTCAGAAACGCAAATCGAGCACCTATCCAATTATGAGCGTAGTCAACTACAGGCATATTCAAAAAATAGGCTTCCGGGAGACTTTTTGGAGAATAAACTCTATCTGAAGCGTTTATCTTTCCTCCCGATATGAATTTACCCACATTTTCAGCTCCCTCTGTACCATCTTCATCTAACGGATCATCCCTCTGTCTATAATCCGTATGCACATGGCCAGAAAGATGGGCTGTAACCTCAAAATTATCCAATAAGTCTTTATATTCTTCCGAAATCTTGACCCAATGCTCGTTGCTTCCATAAAACCAAGTGTAAGAAAAAGCATTAGTCTTACTTATCGGAGTATGACTCATAACGAAAACATTATTATTTTCAGAATATTTCTCAAGATAACCCCTTACATATTCAAAAGTTCGATCTGGTATTGAAGACATCAACTTATCCCCATCACTCTCCCAATCATGCTCCTCCGAAATCAAGATGAAAACATTGTTACCCATTTTCAATACTTTAGTTCCAGAAACTCGGCCAACTTTTGTAAAGTACTCAGTTCCATAAGATCCTAAATTATGTAAATGATTACGGTCGTGATTTCCCAGAATATCAAAAACATTATCAGCTTTCAAATCATTCTCCCAACTATCATAACCTATCCATTCATTTTCCAAGGAATGAGCAGTAAGGTCCCCTAAACCAAAAAGATAATCAGCATTAATGCTGTTCAAAGCGAGTTTTGCATCTTTAGGAGCTTCATAGGAAGTTCCGACGATATCAGTTTCTGTCCCTTCCATCTTATCAGCAAGATGGGGATCGGCAAATAGACCAATTCTCACGCCATTATTGAGAGAGTCTTTCGTATTATTAACTTCTTGACCTGGCAATGCAGCTCTTAATGTAAATCCACCTATGAAAGTAACTACCAACCAAACTAAAAGTATAATTCCAAGTACTTTTCTAGTTCCCATCCGAATCCACGGATATTCCTTAGTCTTAAAAAAATAAAAACATTAACATGCTTTCACAATTTATATATCAAAAAATCTCTAAAATTTTGAACAAGATTACTCAAAAATTCAAACGCCAGATAGATAAAACCCTAATAAAAATATTTGAAAATACTTTTAAGTATGAAAACAAAGGATAGAAAGGAGATAAAATGACTTGGTGGTCAATACTACTAAGAATAATTTTTGGAATTTTACTAGTGATAGGCGCATTAGGTACAGGACTTTTTGGATATATTGCTTGGAAAGCTAGAGCTAAGAAGTGGAGTGGGGGAATGTTTGGAATTACAATAGTGACTATTTACCTATTTATAGAGTTCATAATACCTAATATAGGATTTTTCTAGTACTTGATGTTGAAAAACGCAAAAAATAGAAAATTCCAAGTTTTTTTCATTTTTAATTCGGAAAATTAATCTGACCAGTGTTTTTTGTTTAGCTTTTTAGCAGCCTTATGCAAACCAACTCGAACTTCATTTATCGCTTCATTATACTCTTCCTCATCGGAAAAGGAATCCCTAATCTTTTCAAGACGAGGATCTGCAAAAATATCGAAAGCCAAATCAACATCTTCCTCAGTTAAAGGCTCTTCCTCCACTTTATCAGCTAACAATTCCTCAGCCTTTTCAACAATCCAATCAATATCCGTTGACCCCATATTACCAAATAACTTTACAATTTCAAGGTTAATAAATCGAAAAGGTAAAATTATGGAACTTGACAAAGCTATCAAAAACCGACGAAGCATACGAAAATACAAATCTGAACCTATCCCCGAAAGTGACTTAAAAAAAATTCTTGAAGCAGGTCGATGGGCTCCTTCCTCAGGAAATACCCAACCTCTTGAGATAGTCGTGATAGAAAAAGAAAAACAAAGAAAAAGAATCGCCGAAGCCGCTAATGACCATTCATTCATATCGGAAGCACCAACAGTTTTAGTAGCCTGTGCAAATGTGCCTAGAACTCGTCGAAGGTACGGCGAAAGAGGAGAAAATATGTACATTTTTCAAGATACCGCAGCGGCCATCCAAAATATTTTATTGAAAGCATATTCCCTAGGATACGGGTCCTGTTGGGTAGGTTCTTTCCAAGATCAAGAAGTAGAGAAAATTATCAACGCGCCAGAGGAGATAAAAGCTGTGGCTATAGTAACGCTCGGAATCCCTAAAGAATCCCCATTGACACCGAATAAGCGTAAAATCAAAGATATGAGTCACAAAGAGAGTTTTTAAGAATTGTAAATCCCAACCTAGCTACTCGATTATTCTGGCACCAAGAAAGTCTATATCTGTATTTATTATCTGGTTTTCTTCAAAATATTCTCTATAATAATTTTCAACCTTCTCAACTTGATGTTCCCGAACGGGAGAAAATATAGACCTGCCTAACAACGCTATCGCTGCCCCATAAGGAGATTTAAAGCTCAAATATTCGAGTATATCCATAAAATCATCATCAAATATACCTAAATTTTCACCAAAATTTTTGGAAACCCTCATAAAATTTTGCAAACTTTTATCGGAAGAAAAAACATCAAAAGCATCTCTTCCGAATGTTTTAGAATTTTCTCTTATAGTTTGAGACTCTAACGTATCAGAGGTTGAAACAGAGCCCAGAGTACCAATTACTAATTGTAACTCCTCATCAATACCTATCTCTTCCAATTCTCCATATGGAGGGACTCCAGGCTCAACACTCAATACCATTCCCCCTAACTTCTGAGGGAAAACATCCCCTAACCCGGACTTGCACTTTACCTCTGCCTTATGAGCTACAGCTGCAGCCACATTAGAACTAAGGTCCAAGTCTAAAACCTTAGACAAGGTCAAGGAAGCACCTAGAGCACCGGCCCCACTCATTCCATATCCAACACCAATTGGAGACTGAACTTCATGATTTACCTTGACACAGAATTCATCGTTCTTCATCTTAAGCAGGTTTTTAACTACCTCTCTGGTGGTATCCGCTTCTCTAAGTTCCCCATTGATGAAAATCTCTATTTTTGATGGCAAATCTTCGTGAACTTCCACCCTTGTTTTCACCCCTTTTGAAATACACACACCACAATTCCTAGATCCAACCTTCATTAAGTCATCAGAATCATCATTAATCTCAAAAAACCCTGACACGTGCCCTGGAACAAAAGCTGTGGACTGGTCCATAATCCTTTCCTCAAGAGTTCTTGGAAAAAATATCTATCAACCTATCAGCTATTACCTCTTTCGTATCCTTAATTTTTGAGAAATCCGAGCCGTAACATATCAGCACTTCGTTAGTGTCCGTCCCAAATCCTGAACCGGACCGTTTTAAATCATTCGCCACGACAAGGTCCAAACTGTGTTTTTCCATCTTCTTCTCCGCCGCTTCTTTAAGCTCCTCATCGTTAACATCGACCTCAGCCTTGAAACCGATTAAATAAGTCTCAGTGGTAAGCTCACTGACTCTCTCTAAAATATCGGGAGTAGGTTCCAGCTCGGGGCAAAATGTCCCATTCCTACGAATCTTTTTATCTATATGTTCTTTCGGCTTGAAATCTTGAGGCGCCGCAACGCTGGCAAACATGTCAAAATCTTCCTCTTCTAACTTCTCTTCCACGGCCTCTAACATCTCCTCAGTAGTTTCGACCTTTATCGTTTCAACTCCTGCAGGAATAGATTCAGACCCAGGGCCATAAACCAAAGTCACATCGGCTCCTCTTGCCTTGGCTGCTTTTGCAACCGAAATGCCCATCTTTCCCGAACTTTTATTGGTCAAAACCCGTACCTCATCTAGTTTTTCCATCGTGGGGCCGGCTGTGACCATCACTTTCTCGTTTCCTACATCCTCTGGATGGAGGAGGTCCATCACGTGGTCTTTTATCATTTCGATATCCGAAATCTTAGCTTTTCCTTCCTCTAAGTTTGGCTCTAAAAAGTTCACGTTTGCTTCTTTCAGTTTGGAAATGTTTTTTTGAACGATGTCGTGAGAGTACATCGACTCGTGCATAGCGGGCACTATAGATATCGGCTTCTCCAAACCCATCGAGACTGATACTACTGAAGTGGGAGGGGTGTCATCGATCCCGTTGGCTATCTTACCGATTGTGTTGGCAGTGGCCGGGGCCACGAGTATTACGTCTGCCCATTGAGCCACGTCTACGTGTTCGACTTCGCCTGTTAGTTGGGTGATTACTGGGTTTCCGGTCGCCCAATTCAACATATCGGTAGAAATCAGGTCTGTAGCGCTTTCAGACATCACTGCTCTGACTTCGGCTCCGTGTCTCATCAGAGTCCTTGCTAATTCTGGGATTTTTATCACTGCTACACTTCCTGTTAGGCATATCGCTATTTTCTCCCCTTCTAAACTATCGCTTTCCGATCCGACAATGTCTTTTGATGGATGATGCATATTTTACCATTTAGAAAAGTGATTTAGTTCTTTAAAGATTTGACTAAACAGGAAAATGAGGTCTTATCCATAATCTGAAATGTTGTTTTCTCCCTCGGTTTCTTTTCCATGGATGTCTATTTCCCCGTATCTTATGCGGATTGAAGATATCGGCTCTCCGTCCTCTGCTAGAATTAAAGGTATTTCTATGATATCCAAAGAGTCTAATCCGTTACTCTTCCGAACCTCGTTTATCTTTTCAGCTCCGGACTTGGTCTCTTCAGTAACGACAATCGCTTCCAATTCTTCATCGCTCGCCGCCGGTCCCATTGAATCGTCTATCTCCCTTACTTCTGCCCTGTCCAACCAATCATTTTCCTCTAAATATTCGACCAAGGAACTTTTCCTATCATCCAAAGGTAGAATTCCAACTGAATCCTTCTTGAGCTCCATCTGGTCCGAAACAATTCCTATCAGGACATCTCCACCGACCTGAAAAGCCTTGTCTATCAGAGCCTTATGCCCATCATGGAGGTAATCAAAGGTTCCGCCAATGACCACTTTTTCATATTTCAATCGAATCCCCTCACATTATCTGTTGTCCAAAACCATAAATCCGGAATAAATTATCACCCTCAGCACAAAAATGCTTTTGTTTTTCAAAATAATCATGTCGCATCATGGCAGAAAACGAAATATGAAGGGAGCTTCTGGAAAAACCATCTCTACATAAAGAATTCAGTGGCCTTTTTTACTCTTCATCAGCTCCCTACATTTGCCAACTGAACATTAAATCTAATCCAATTTTAATACCGGGCAATGAATCAATCAAATGTAGAAGGAAAAGATTCTTCCATCTCAAAATTTTCAAGCTGGGAGATGACCCTCTCTCTAATCTCCTCAGGCTCGGAAAACTCTCTGACCAATTCTCCATCTTCGACCAAAGGTTCAAACATATCTTCAGTCTCCCCACCGCATTTTGAACATTCCGGTTTACCGTCGCTTGACAAACTCACCATCGTCTCTGAACATACCTTACATCTCCAAACATCTTTCTCTCCGCTCAACTTACCCCTCTTAGCAGCGAACTTCCCTTCGACTTCCACGATATCCATAGCCAAATTCAAAACAGGAGCATTGGTCACAGACGTCCCCACTCCAAAAGAATCGGCCCCTGCTTCGATAAGCTGAGGGATACTATATTCGTCTAAACCTCCCGAAACAACAATGCCCACATCTTCAAACCCCCGAATATCTAACTCCCACCTAACCTCTCTGATCAATTCAGGAAAGTTTCCCCTCCGAGAACTGGGTGTATCCAACCTCACACCATCCAATCTATCTTTAAGAGCCTCCGCAGCTCTAATAACCTCCTCCTTCTCATCAGAATAAGTATCAGCCAAAGCAATTCTTGGAACCTCCTCTGAAACGACCTCATCAAAAGATTTCCAAGCCTTAACCTGATCCCCCATCATAATCATCAAAGCATGAGGCATAGTCCCCAAAGGGTCTTGACCAATCTCTTCGGCCCCTGCTATACTAGAAACACTATCAGCTCCACCAATAAAAGCGGCCCTATCCAACATGGGTGCTATCGCAGGATGCATTCTCCTAATACCGAAAGCCAAAACATTCTTGTCCCCTGCAACTTTCCGAACTCTAGCAGATTTCGTAGATACTCCAGAAGAGTGACACAACATGCCCAACATAGGAGTTTCTAAAGAACAAAAATCTCGATAGGCCCCTTTGATCTTTATCAAAGGAACTCTGACCCCACTCGAATCATACGGACTGAAAATAGTTCCTTCCGGAACAGCCTCCACATCCACAGGGACACCCTCAAAAAGTTCCGCTACTTCATCCAGTCCCGATATTACAGCCCAAGGCCACTCTTCAGGGAGTGAACTGGCCGTAACCTCAACGGTGACCTTTTTATCGGACAACCCTTCAGAATCTAAAATCTTTTCGGTCCTATCAAAATATATATCGGTAGTCTTTCCCGACTTAATCTCTTCATCAGAAGATATATGAAATCCTGTCATCTTGTCACCATGATTCTATAAGTTCTTCGCAGCTTTTTACCTTGGCATTATAGTTCTCTTTCATAAAATCTAGTGAATCCTCGTGAAGATTATCAGAAACGTCCTCAACCGCATCTTCAGGCACAACTATTTCATATCCCCTATAAAAAGCATCAGCGGCGGTATGTTGAATACAAATATGAGTAAGCACCCCTGTTAGAACCAATCTCTCAACGCCTAATTCTTCTAACAAAGAACTTAGTTCGGTATCAAAAAAAGCGCTATACTTTGATTTTTCCAATTTATAATCTTCTTCTTTCTTTTCCAGTTCTGGAACTATTTTAGATCCTTCAGTGCCATCTATAGCATGTTCCCCCCAAACCGAAAACTCATGATCATCCTTTCCATGTGTATCACAGACAAAGACTAAAGGAATCTCTGAAGAACGTGCAGTTTCGCTTAATTTCTTAATATTCGGAATTATCTCTTTTGCTCTTTCATTTTCGAATTTACCCGTAATAAAATCGTTAATCATGTCAATAATAAGCAAGGCTGTAGTCATAAAATTCCCTATATATCTTTTAGTTCTGCTTAGTAATTTCAAATTTAAAGAAAATATCTTTAAAGTTTTCGCTCTCCAACCAACAATAAATCCTCACTATTCGCTATTTTTTCTATTTTTTTAGTTTTCAAACCCTCAAAATCTAACCAATCCTTTACATCCTTCCGTGAAATTTCTTTATCCAAAACAGTCGCTATCAACGTCCCCTCATCTTTCAATACCCTTGTCATTTCTCTAACCGTAAACTTCGGATCCGGCATATTTTGTAATAAGGTCAAGGAAACCACCGTTTCGAAGACTTCTTCTTCAAACGGTAGATTATCGGCGTCTGCTAAAACAAGAAAAGCCTTAGTGGAACGTTTTTTAGCCCTTTGAAGCATTTCATGAGAAAAATCTACAGCAAAAATTTGATCTGAAAAGTCCGAAAGACTCTCCAAGAAAAATCCCGTTCCGCATCCAACTTCTAATAGCCTAGAGGTTTTTCCAATATATTTCTGGATTGCTTTAAATTTTCTAGATTGAATCTGACTATACCTCTTCTCGTAAGACTCTACGTTACAATTATATTTCTTTTTCAACTTTTTCTTCTTTTCCAATCTAGAACCCTTGAAATTTTTTATTGTTTAGACTTTTGATAGCTCCGTAAAGATATGAGAAATAACTAAGAGACAATAGTCACTATATCCCCATCTTTCAATTTGTGATCCTTACCAACCTGTTGACCAGGATGCTTCGCAGAATTCCCCCAAACTCTAGCATACCTAAATTTGTTAGAAAAATCTCTATGTATTTCTTGAGCTAATTTTTCAATATCTGCACCTTTTTTCAGTATCAATGGCTCATCTTTATCCGGCTCCCCTCCCTGAGGCTTCAAATAGATCCTCATGAATTGTAACCCATCAAATATTTTCTCTTTAAATTGTGACAAATAACCATGTTCTGCAGAAACAAAAATACACTCTTCTTCCACCTTCTCTTCCACCTCTCTCTTCAATTCCTCCAAGTGCTGATCATCAACCAAATCCACCTTATTGACAACCACCAAACCTGGAATATATCTTCTATTATCCATTACAGCGTCAATCAATCTCTCTTGAGTTAAGTCCTCCCTTATAATCACATCCGCATTAATTATCCCCTTCTCTTCCAAAACGGACTTTATCAAATCCTCACTCAAATCTAAATCCACCGTTGAACTGATATCAAGACCGCCAGAATCTTTCTCTTCAATTTTAACTTTAGGCGGTTTCTCATCTATTCTCATCCCTGCGTCTCTAATCTCTTCCATCACTCTATCATACTGATCAATATCCATTGCCTCAAGTACAATAAGTAGTAAATCTGCGTTTCTTAAAACTGATATAACTTCTTGACCCCTTCCTCTACCCTCGGATGCTCCCGATATGATTCCTGGAACATCAAGAATCTGAATATTGGCACCCTTATATTTCATTATCCCAGGATTAACTTCAAGAGTAGTAAACTCATACTCGGCAACCTCTGATTCCGCCCCTGTCAAAGAATTGAGCAAAGTTGATTTCCCCACAGAAGGAAATCCAACGAGAATAACTGTTCCGTGACCCGTTTTTTCAACTGCATACCCTTCACCACCACCAGTTCCTTTACCCTCTTCTCTCTTCTCCTCTTTTAACTTCGCAAGCTTGGCTTTCAATCGGCCTATGTGCTCTTCCGTAGATTTATTATATGGAGTCTCCCGAATTTCCTCCTCTACCTCTTGTATTTCTTTTTCTATCGAAGTCATCAAATCAATAAAGGAATCACTAAAATAGAAAAAGATTTGGGATTTTAATCCAATATAACATCTAAAATTTCGAAGAAAACACTGAATTGATAAATCTTTACTTCACGTATTCAAAAATGAGAACGGTCACAGAAAAATTTCAATTCAAATGATTAAAATGAAAATAAATCTGCTTAGAAAAAAGATGAAGGAAAAAGAAATTGACTTATTTATCAGTACGAGCCATGCAAAGTATCTCTCCGAAACCAACTCCGCTTCTGCTCTCATTATAACTGAAAATAAAAACATCCTGCTCACCACAAGAATGGAATACGATTTGGCAAGAGAAGAAAGCCCAATAAAAGAAGTAAGATCTTTTGCCGAGGTTAAAGTTCCTACTCGTAAAAACGAAAATATCCAGTTCGGTAAATTTGAAGATATTCTACAGAACGTCATCCAAGAAATAAAACCCGAGTCAGTCGGATATGATAGCCTTAACGAAAAAAGTGTAAAGAAACTTGAAGAAACTCTTCAGAACCCGATAAAGGAAGAATCCGAACTCGTCTGGAATTTAAGAATGAAAAAAACACCTGAAGAGATAAAACACATGAAAAAATCAGCGGAGATAGCTAGAAAAGGAATGAAAAAAGCCAGAGAATTAATTGGATCTAACTTAACAGAAAAAGAAATTGCCACGGAAATCGAATACGAAATGAGAAAACACGGATCTGAAGGTTATGCTTTTGAAACAATCGTCGCCTCAGGAAATAACTCAATTCACCCTCACTCAAAACCGAGCGAACGAAAAGTAAAAAGCGACGATTTGACCATTGTCGATCTTGGTGCCCGATGGAAGAACTATTGTTCAGATATGTCCAGAACTTTCTGTCCAAAACCTTCCGAAAAACAGAAAAAAATAATGAATTTAGTAAAAAAAGCTCAAAAGAAGGCCTTAGAAAAAATAGAAGCAGGAAAAAAATCTAAAAAGCTCGATGAGGTCGCAAGGAAGGTGTTCAGAGGAGAAAAGCTGGAAAAATACTATCTTCATAGCACCGGACACGGATTGGGTCTTGAAATACATGAACCGCCCCGAATATCTCAAAATTCAGAAAAGACACTCAAAGAAAATATGGTTATAACTATAGAGCCAGGAATTTATCTAGAAAATACAGGCGGTTGTCGTTACGAAGATACCGTAATTGTAAAAGAGAATGGATTCGAGAAAATAACCTCTCTTTAATTATCAGTTATCTGACAGACTTCTGACTCCGTCAATCTAATTATTTCCTTTGGAGAAATCTTCATTAAAGTATGTGTAGAAGCGCCTCCACCTATAACCTTATCAAATTCCTCTAAACTTGAATCAACATAAGTTTTCAACCCATGTCCTACAGGAGGCACCTCCCCTACTTTATAGCCAGTTAAATCTTCAACCTCTCTAGCCTTAGCCATTTTCACCTTAGACCCGTGAAGTTTAGTCAACTTTTCTTCATTCACTTTGAGACTGCCTGAAACGATTGCTAGTATTAAATCTCCCTTTTTATCCTTGAAAACCAATGATTTTACTATTTTATCCGGTTCTTCATCTAATTGACTGGCTGATTCTTCGACAGTTAGAGTGGGTTCGGAAAATTCCAAAAATTCTGCTTCTACACCTTTTTCCTCTAAAAAATTCTTCAACTCTTGTTTCTTCAATTTATCACTCCTCTAACATCCCATTTCGAAGAACTAAGAAAAAACTTCCGGCTTAAGGTGAATTATTTTATATCACCGTAAAAAAGACACAGTGGAGTTACAATCATATATAGATTAAACCGAAATTTATGGTGAAAAAATGGAAAGAGAAGAATGGGAAGAAGAATTTACAGAATGGTTCAACGACTCTATCAGCCAAGGAGAGATAATGGACATTCAATATCCTGTCAAAGGGCTGTATGTATGGAAACCTTACGGTCTAAAACTCCGAAACAATACGATGGATATAATCAAAGAATCCCTTGAAGAAAGCGACCATGAAGAAGTTCTTTTCCCTCTTTTAATTCCCAGAACCATTTTCCAAAAAGAATCAGAACACATCGAAGGATTCGAAAACGAAGCTTATTGGGTAACTCATGGCGGAGATAAAGAGTTAAATACCGACTTAGCACTCAGACCTACAAGCGAAACTTCTATTTATCCAATGTTAAACAGATGGATACGTTCTCACACTGACCTCCCCCTAAAAATTTACCAAATTGTAAACATTTTTCGCCACGAAACAAAAATGACTAAACCTCTCATAAGACTAAGAGAGGTCACGACATTCAAAGAAGCACATACAGTTCATGGTTCAAAAGAAGAAGCAGAGCAACAAGTTGATGAAGCAGTTGAACTTTATAAAAACTTTTATGACGAGTTAGCCGTACCCCATCTAATTACAAAGAGACCCTCTTGGGATACCTTTGCAGGAGCAGAATATTCCATAGCTTTCGATGCACTTGCTCCGGATGGAAGAACTTTACAGATAGGTACAGCACACAATCTAGGTCAAAACTTTGCCGAAGTGTTCGACTTGACCTTTGAAACCTATGAAGGGGAACAAGAACTAGTTCATCAAACTAGTTACGGCATATCCGACAGAGCAATAGCATCCATAATAATGACTCATGGAGATGACCGCGGACTTTGCTTACCACCCAAAGTAGCTCCCATACAAGTCGTAATCGTACCAATTCCATATTCCGACGAGGACGTCGACGTGAACAAATATGCAGAGAAAATAAATGAAGAGCTAAAGGATGCATCCATCAGAACCGAGATTGACCACCGAGATATTAGCCCAGGAGATAAATTTTACCGATGGGAACGGAAAGGAGTGCCTCTGAGAATAGAAATTGGACCTGACGAAGTCAAAGAAGATAAAATAACACTGGCCAGAAGAGATACTGGAAACAGAGAAGAAGTAGATAGAGACGAACTGATCCCTTCAGTAGAGAAAAATTTCGAAGAAATGTACAAATCGCTAAAAGAAAGAGCAGAACGCTTCCTGGAAGAAAGGATTTTCGAAGTAATGGAAATAGAAAAAGCTAGAGATTTATTATCAGAACGGAAAGGAATCGTAAAGATACCCTGGTGCGGAAATGAAGAATGCGGCCTGGAAATAGAAGATGAAACTGGTGGAGATGTCTTAGGTAGAGAGCAAGGTGTAAACGAAGAAATGGGTGAATGCCCAATTTGCGAAAAAGAAAACTGCGACCCAGTTCTATTATCAAAAACTTTCTAATTCTCCAAAGCTTGTCTTATTTCTCTCTCTTCTGGAAAACCTGTAGGCCCCTCATGTCTAATCTTTAAACCTGCAGCCGCATTTGCAAAACTAGTCGCTTTTTCAAGATCCTCATTTTTTAGATAATCATGAAGGAAAGCCGCCCCAAAAACATCCCCGGCGCCCGTAATATCTTTGGGATTCACGTTCAAAGCCTCAACATCAATAAACTCCCCATCCTCATCCATCACTTTAGCGCCTTTTTCTCCAAGAGTCACAATAGCTACCTTGGGCCCAGGCCTCAACAAGTCCTTCAAAACTTTTTCATAAGACTCATCAAATACAGTTAATTCATCAAGACCAATCTTTAAAATATCCACATATCTGAGATACTTTTCAATATTATCCGGTTTCTCAAGTGAAATTCTCCCATCTTCTCTGACATTTCTAAAGGTTCCCTGAGGATCAAACATTAAAGTCCCTTCTGATTTATTGGATACTTTTTTTATGGTCTCAGGAGGAACTTCGTTCAAAACAGGGGAAATGTAAAAGCCACTTGCATTTAGATAACCTTGGGGAATATCTTCCGGGTTTATAGTCCCAGAAAAACCTGTACAGATTTGCTCTCTTTCCCCATTAACTGAATAGTTATTTTCAAATCTAGTTGTCTCACGAGATTTCACCAAAATGCCACCAGTATCTAGCGACCCTCCATTATAATCAGAGAAAAAACGTCTGGGAGCCTCTTCCCCAATTTTTGAAACCATTCCAACTCTTTCGCCAAACTCTTCTAAAGTAAGACCTGAATATGTAGGAGTTCCTCCAAGAACATTTCCTACATTTCCTTCAGGCATTGAATTAATATCGATAGTAATATGACCAATTACAACTTTATCGACCGGTTCACTCATCTCTCCCTTTCCCCTGAAATAAATTCTTCCACTGCTTCTTTGGCCTCTGAATCATTCATCTGTTCAGGCGGATGTTTGAAGGAATATGCGGATATCCCTGTAAGAGGACCTGCTATACCCCTATCCATTGCCAGTTTTACAGCTCTCACAGCGTCGATCACCACACCTGCACTATTTGGAGAGTCTTCAACGGAAAGCTTTGCATCGATTTTAAGAGAAACGTCACCAAACTTTTTGCCCTCTACATATAGATAGCACACTTTATTGTCGTCTAAAAAGGAGATATAATCACTTGGACCAATTCTAAGAGGAATATCATATGGTAATTGAGAGGATACCGCTTCGGTCTTGCTAGTTCTCTTTGAGCTTAATCGATCCTCCTCAAGCATGTTTAAAAAATCAGTATTTCCGCCTACATTCAACTGATAACTCTTTTCCACCTTCACGCCTCTATCCTTCAAAAGATTAGTTATAGCTCGATGTAATATGGTTGCTCCAATTTGAGACTTGATATCATCACCAGCACATGGAATCCCTTTTTCTAAAAACCTTTCACTCCACTCTTTCGCCGATACTATGAACTCCGGAATACAGTTCACAAAACCAACGCCTGCCTCTAAAGCTTGTTCGGCATAGTATCGAGTCGCTTCATAGCTCCCTACTGGCATGTAATTGACCAAAACATCTGTAGCCGTCTCTTTGAGCTTCTCCGCCACATCGACCGAATCTTGAGATTTGTCTATCGGTATTTTTCCTTTCAAATATTTTCCAAGTCCATCCATCGCTTTCCCTTTCAATACCTCAACACCCAATTCCGGAACATCCGAAAACTTTTTCGTACAATTAGGCTCTGTAAAAATAGCCTCCGAAAGATCTTTTCCAACCTTGTTCTCGTTAACATCAAAAGCAGCAGAAAAATTGATATCGCTCACATGATAACCGCCAAAGTCCACATGCATCAAACCGGGAACGGCTTCCCCCTCCACCGCATCCTTATAGTATTCCACCCCTTGCACTAGAGAAGACGCACAGTTCCCCACACCTGCTATTGCAACGTTTAAATCTCCCATCCTAAGCACCTGTATTCTATCTAAAGATAGTGTTCACAACATTCACTCTTTAAATTTTTGGAATAGAAAAAATTCATGAATAGGTTCATTATAGTAACTCATTAGCCCTCTTCAATCTCTGCAGAATCGTCAAAACCGTTAAAACCACAATCAAAACAAGAGCCTCGGGAACAAACCCCAAAAAGGCCCCCACAGCCAAAATAATCAATCTCTCAGCCCTCTCAGCAACACCAACATCCAAACTAAAAGAACCGGCTGCCTCCGCCCGAGCCCTTACATAGCTCACAAGATAACTCCCCACTAAAGCAAACGAAGGTAAAACCCAAAACGGTACACCCAAAAAACTTCCCATACCCCCACCAATTATACCTACGTAAAGAGCCCCATCAACCAAACGGTCAGAAAAAGAATCCAAAACACCGCCCATCTCCGTCGTTTTGCCCTTCGTCTTCGCCACAGCTCCATCGACTAGATCAAAATAACCGCAAAGGAGAATGGAAACACCAGCCCAAAATAACATGCCTCGATAAAATAGAAACCCAGCGAAAAGCCCAACCAACAATCCTAAAAGAGTTATATGGTTAGGTTTTAAGCCAGAAAGCAAAAAGGGCTTAGCTAAGATCTCAATTAATGATTCTAAACGGTCCCTAAAACTACTTAAAGCCAATAAACCACCCAATTAAACAAAAAATTAGGATATAGAACTCAGCCTTTTGGAAACCGCTTCTCTAAAGACTCTTTCCTGTTTCCCGGTTTCCATATTTTTCATAGTAACCCGCCCTTCCTCTAGATCATCAGGCCCTATTATTATAGCCCGTTTAGCATTCCTAGAATCTGCATAACTCATGGCCTTTCCCAAACTTCTTCCCATTAAGTCAATGTCGATCTCAAACCCCTTCTTCCTTAAACTTCTAGCTAAACAAAGACTTTCCTCTAACATGCTGTCTTCAGTAGGCAATAACATAGCATCTAAATCAGTGCCGTTGCCATCTTTTTCTAACTCTTCCAATATCTTAGCTAATCTATCTACTCCAAAACCCACACCCACAGCTGGCTCAGATTCTCCACCCAGCGATTCGATAAGGCCATCATACCGACCCCCTCCACCAATCTGTATATCATCAAAATAAACCTCAAAAACGGAACCTGTATAATACTCCAAACCTCTGGCTACTCCAAAATCAATTTCATAGTCTTCGACATTCATAAAACGAAGTCTTTCCAGAATCTTTTCGAAATTCTCTAAAATATCCTCCGATTTAGGAACACCTTCAAAAAGTTCAGCAGCTTCATCAATAACTTCTTCAGAACTTCCACTGATATCGATCAAATCCAAAATTCTATCCTTAACATCTTCAGAAACATTCTCATTTAAGGACTCCTCCAACCTCTCCTCATCATCGCTATCTATCGCTCTAAGTACTGGATCCTGATCCTCTCTCGAAACACCACCGAACTCTAGCAACGTTCTCAACAGTCCTATATGACCAACTCTTAAAGAATAGTCCTCTATACCCATAGCGTGCAAAGTATCACTTGTCAAAGAAATAACTTCAGCATCCGCTTCAGGTCGGTCGGTTCCTATAAGTTCCACACCTGCTTGAAGAAATTGCCTCCATCTACCAGCCTGTGGTCTTTCATATCTAAAACAAGGGCCGAAATAAAACATTTTCATTGGTTTAGGTTTTCTCTTCAAGTCATTATTGTACAAACGAATAGAAGGAGCAGTAAGTTCCGGTCTCAAAGCAAGTTGTCTTTCAGACTTATCTTCGAAATGGTATATTTGATCTATTATCTCGGAACCACTTTTTTCTGTGAAGAGTTCAAGTTTTTCAAAAATAGGAGTTTCAATTTCTTCATATCCATATCTATTAAAAATCTTCTTTAAATTCTTCTGAACCTTTCTAACTCGAGATAATTCTTCGCCCCATAAATCACGAGTTCCACGTGGCTTCTGCATTAAATCGCACCAACTTTTCGTTCACTTTGAAACATAAATAATTGACCAACGTTATTTTCAATTCTTATCAAATTTTGCACTCTCTGACCACGTTGAATAATTTCCAGCTCTATCTATAGCTCTAACCCGCCACCAATATTCTCCTGAACTCAACTTTTCCTCTGAGGTTAGATTTTCCTTTTCAATACCGGTCCTATCAATCATGGGAGACGAAAAATCAGAATCATTATCACACTGAATTTGGTATTCCCCAATACCACTAACCGAGTCAGTTAATTCTTTATTATCCTCTCCTTCCCAGCTAAAGACTATTTCTTCATTCTCTCCGATTGAGGCCCCCATAGGAGAAAGAATATCCGGTTTAAGAGGAGATATAGAGTCCACTATAAAACTCTCAGAAGAGGACCAAGCAGTAGATTCATTTTCCGCATCATAGGCCTTCACACGCCAATGATATTCTCCATCAGACAAAGATTCCTCCGAAGATAATTCGTATTGAGTCGTCTCTAACTCTTTCTTTAATATCTGGTCCGAAAATGAAGGGTTCTTTGATATCTCCAATTCATACCTCTCCGCTCCACCAACACCTGTCCAAGATAACTCTGGTTCCGTCCCACTAATCGATTCTCCACCAACCGGAGAATTGAGTGAGGGTAAGCTACCCCCATATAATTCTTCATGATTTACTTCCCAAACGACAGACCGTGGTTCTCTATGTACTTCCTCAACATATTCAGGTATATCCATATCTTCGTTCAGCGCCCTTATTGTCATCGGAACTCCTTCTACATCATTTAAAGTAGCGCGCCATTGGTTTTCATATGGAATAATAGTTAGGAATTTTGTAACATCGGCATTCTGATTGAAGGAGTAATTCGCTATCCCCCTGGCTCGTGGGTTATATATACCAAATCCTGTTAGGGTTTTTCCATTTTCAGTCATAACAGTAATTTCTTTCGTCTGCGGATTCTGCATTAATCTAACATTTGTATCTTCGAAATAGAATGTCATATCCTGCTGTGAAAAGTCCTGGAAGACTTCAGTATCTATATCATAAAATGATGGAATTATACCCATCATTGCCATAATCGCACTTCTTCTGTTCACATCGTTAAAAACAATGTGATTTATTGGAATATCGAAATTCTCTCGATATGTATTAAGTATCCATTTGAAATACTCTTCATCCTCTGTCAAAACCAAGTTTCTCATATCTGGCCTTCTACCGTTTATCTTGAACTTCCTTGAAGGAGTTTGACCACTTCCATATCTTTTAACTTCATCACCTTGTTCAAACCTGATATAGTCCGGTGGAGGATTATGTGAGTTTCTCCATTCATCTTTCCATCCTCCCCTTTGAGCACCATCACAAACTGCCCTACGCTCACTCGCTCCTGTAGCAAAGTGTCCATAAGACCAACGTACTGCTACGATGGAATCTTTTGGAGTATTTTCCCTGATCCATTCGAACGATCCCAAAAGTGAGTTATAGTGTTCTTTTGGCAAACTTCCACCATGTGGTGGGGGATAATATTTACTTGCATTACTTTCAGCCCGAACATTGCTTACGAAAGGAGCTACCAAAAACAAGAATATTATTACCACTACTAACGGTTTTCTAAGGTTACTCAGTGAACTCGAAACCGAGAATGAAGAAGAGAGAACCCTATCTCTCAAAAGGTCAAAAAGTACGCCCACACCAAAACCGGCCAAGATTGGCCACCAGCTCCAAAGAAGCCTTCCAAAACGGGCTTGTGCTATCGGCATCGCAGTAGCCACAAAAAACCAAGAAATAGCAAAAAGCTCTGTTCTTTTAGTAGACCTGAAAGTCTTTCCCAATCCTATTAGAACAAAAAATCCGGTCAGACCTGTAAGAAGACCATTCCTGTAAAGGTTCTTATCCAAAACTTGAGAAAAATAAGGAATTAGCTCATTCGGACTTGAAGCTTGCTCAGTTGCTACTGTCCCAGCACCCGCTCCACCACCAGAGCCTATTCCAACAAATCCAGCTATTCTAGAATAGAGTCCACCCACCCATAAAGAAGGATCATAATCGCCTATAGTAAGAGCAATTATTGTCGATATACCAATCAGAGCAGCTAGACCTCCAATAATCTGATAATTATTTCTCTGTCTAAGAGACTCGTAAACCTTCTTCTCCACTATCTCTAACGAATCCCTATCCCTAGCTATGCGAACTATACCTGCAAGCATCGTGAACAGACCAATTAATTGGACTATGCCAAAGCCCGAAAATGAAGCCCCCGCTACCAAAAGCCCAATACCTGTTATAGTGAAGCCTAATCCATCTACGGCTTTTTCAGTTATTATGAGAAACAAAGTAGCTCCTAAAATAGCTCCGAAGTACAAGGAACCAGTCCAAGTAACCAAAAACATGCCGAAAAGAATACCCGCATACGCCACGTTTTTCAGTAAATCCGTTCCTTCAGAATTCAAAACTCTCAAAACTCCATAAAAAAGCCAAACTCCGAAAAATGTCTGCATAATAGGCCTGTCAAAAGCACCTATCTTTGTCCAATATATAGAACCGACCATTGTGGCAAAGAAAAGTGCGGAAGCAGCCCCCCCTACATTTCCCCCTAACTCTCTACCTGCTAGAAATGCCCCTATGACAGCTATAGAAAATATGATCGGAGAGAAATACATATGAGCATCTTCCATACCAACATTCGGAAAAACAGAGTTTAACCCTCTATACATCGTGGTCAAGACGAGCGGTTGAAACTGATGCTGACCCCCAACACTTCTATCTCCTGGAGGTCGAGAAAGATCGTAATGATCTACAATGCCCCCCTCTTCATTCATTTGCCGAGCGATACCATAGAAATATCCACTATCGGAAGTAGTAGATATCTTGTAATTGGTTCCAGCTGTTGATAAATGATAAAACGAGAATATCGCCAAAGCCGCTACTATGGCTACCATTATCCATCGTTTATATTTCACTCTTTCACCTTACATTGCCTCATCGTTGATATATTTCAAATTTTTCGTTAAAATGTTAGGATTATTCTTCTTTCTCTTCACTCTTCTCAGAACCGGTCTCTTCTTCTTCAGATTCATCTTCCTCTGAATCTTCTGTCGGTGGTGTAGGTGCAGATTCTGCCTCTTTAGTGGTCAACATTATCCACCCCAACCAGAAGCCTAGAGCCAATGCTACAAAGAGAATTATCGTCAAAGGTAGGGCAAAGGCCAGAGAAATCTGCGGTCTCCCCGTGTTGATATACCCGAAAAACAGATGTAATACTCCTACAACTGCACTCACTAGACAAAGAAGAAATCCTACTATTCTTGATTTTTTCATCAATACTTCACCTCAAAACCAACTACAATTCTGGGAATAGTATTTAAATAAGTTTTTATGAAAAGGGGGACTTTCAAATCTTTTTGTACAACCAACTTTCACTCCTTCTTCAAGTCCTTCAAGTGTAATACTACTATCGACTGACAATTCGAAATCATTACGATTCTTTGACTTCAACTAAAAGCCGATAGAACACTCTTTTCTAGTTCGAGGGAAAGGGTAATCATGACCGTTCTAAAATTAAAGTATAACTCCAGTGAGCTCTCTTCCCCTGTTAAACCTCTCTTTCTGAAAAACATCGACTGTTTTCCGTAACTTTTCCTCTATTTCGAGGGCTCTTAACAAAAGCCTTAATAGTAATCCACTACACTACATTTTAATGTCAGTAAGATGACATCTTAATGCAGTTAAAGAGGATGAAAAGGTGCCCAAACAAAATCAAACAAAAGAAGAGGTCCGAGTCTTTCTAGAAGGAGTTCAATTGAAAGTAGTAGATGATCTCAAAGGAGCCTACGGAAGCACCAGAAGTGGGGTAATACGAACAATCATCCAAAACTGGATAGACAACAACAGTGTAGAAAAATTAGATAAGAACCTAATCGAACTAGCCGAAGAAGCAGAAGAAGAAGGTTACATACAACCGGAGGAAGATTAGATTGACCAAAAAAGAAATAAAATCTGAAAAAAGGAGGGTCGTCAAAAGATGAAAAGCCCACTCAAAAGTGCAATTCAGGGACCCAACAAATCTAAATCATCCGGAAAAAACTCTTCTAGTCAAAAATCATTCCCGGATAATGACATACGAACTCAAGAACCCAACATAGTTGTTGCGGGAATAGGAGGAGGCGGAAATAACACGATTAAAAGAATAGCATCGCAAGGAATCGAAAAAGTAGACATGGCAGCAATAAACACTGACAAAACTCATCTGAAAGACATCAACACTGACAAAAAAATTACGATAGGTGAAAGGATAACCCAAGGAAAAGGAGCAGGAGGTTCCCCCCAAATCGGTAAAAGAGCTGCTGAAAACTCAGCAGAAAAACTCAGATCATTATTCAGAGGGGCTGATTTAGTATTTTTATCATGTGGTCTTGGAGGTGGCACCGGAACCGGAGGAACACCTGTTGCAGCTCGAATAGCCAAGGAGGAGGGAGCTGTAGTCACCGGAGTAGCTACAATGCCCTTTGAGGTCGAAAAAAGAGAAGAAAAAGCGAAAAAAGGACTCAAGAAATTGAGAAAACATTCCGACTCAGTCATCGTCATGGACAACAACAAGCTTTACGATAGAGCATCCGACATTCCCATGAGGTATGCCTTCGCTATGGCCGACGAAGTCCTCACCCGAACACTCAAAGGGATAACTGAAACTATAATGTTCCCTAGTCTGATGAATCTAGATTTTGCAGACGTGAAAGCGATAATGGAGGAAGGAAATCTAATGCTGGTGGGAACAGGAGAGGCTAAAGGAGAAAATAGAGCAGAAAAATCCGTAAAACAAGCTCTATCATGTCCACTATTAGGAGATATAGATTATTCTACTGCAGATGGTGTTCTCATGCACTTATCCGGATCGGACGTAACTATGAAAGAAACTCAAGAGGTTGCTAATATTGTCAGAAGAAAAGTAAATCCTGATGCTGATATCATTCCTGGTGCCCGAATGGATAGAACATTAGAAGGTACCGTTCAAACAATATTACTCATGAGCGGCGTTAGTTCACCCCTTATACTTGGTCCAGACTCCGAGAGCAAAAAACCCTTTATGGAGGACACCAGCCGAGAAAAGGCTGGGTCCTCTATCAATCTTAACCTTGATTACGTGTAACGCGGAGAAACCCTACTTGAGAGCCCTCCGCAAATATGCTGTCGGGGGAAGGAACCGCCCATAAACTGATGCCTTCCCCTTCCGTATTTTTTCAATAACCTCTCTTACAAAAGGTTTACAGTCAACTCTCACTCCTGCCAAACCTATTTCTTCGGGAAAATGAGCATCAGAACCGCCAGTGCTATTCAAGTTGTTGATTTGAGCGTATCTCTTAGCAATTCTGGTTCCGATATATCTCTTCGGATTAAATATTTCAATTGCATCGAAGTCAGATTTCAAGGGAGAGAAAGGTTTTGAAGATAAACTAAATGGATGAGCAGAGATTGCTATACCTCCTTCCTCTCGAATCCTATTAACAGTCTCTTCCGCTGATAGCTTTGCAGGAATTAGCTCTTTTACACCTAAACCCAAAATATGTCCATCCTGACTCGAAACTTCAATTCCTGGAATGATCAAAAAATTCTCTTCCTGAGCATTTTCAAGAGCCTCTTCGACACATTCTACGGTATTGTGATCCGTAATCGCTATCCCATCCAACCCTTTACTTTTAGCTGCGTCAATAGCTTCCTCTATAGTAGTTTTTGAATCGGGAGAATACTCTGTGTGGACATGAGTATCTATCTTCATGATCTTAGCCTCTAATCGAAAAAATGATTCAATTTCGTTACTGTACCTTTGAACCGGTCTCGACGTCTTCTTCCGGATCCATCAAAACAGGAGAATCATCGTCTTTAGTGGCGGCTAGAATCATGCACTCACTCTTTACACCCATAAGTTCAGAGGGTTCTAAATTGACTAAGACTGGAACTTTTCTACCTTTCAAATCTTCTGGAGAATAGTGATTTTTTAGACCAGCTGCACTTTGTTTGGTCTCATCTCCTACATCTATCTTTAACTTGTAGAGATTATCTGCACCTTCTATCTCTTCGACCTCTTCGATACTTCCGATTCTTATGTCTAAATCCTGAAACTCATCGAAGGAAATCATATCTCTATTCACCTCCTCCTCTTCTTTTTCTTCTATTAGTTCTATTTTCTCAAAAAGAATATCCGGGCTACTTATCTCATGTCCTGACCCTAACCTGAACCCTTTCGCATTATCCATACTTCCTTTATCTGTATTCATTATTTCGAAAACCTTCTCGGATGATTCTGGGATAAATGGGTAGAGCAAAATCGCAAGTGTGTCGACTAAATTCGCACAATTGTAAAGACAGTTGCCTGCTTTGACCTTATCAACATTCCACGGTTCTGACTTTTGGAAATAATTGTTTCCTTCTCTAGCAAGCGAGATTATAATTTTCAAGGCTTTGTTGACATCGGCTTCTTCCAAATGTTTTTCTACAGTTGCTACTTTTTCTTCAATCTTGGAAGCTAATTCAGAATCTTTTTCACCATCAGGGACTTTGCCGTCAAAATTATCCTGAATAAATGTGAATGTCCTATGAACGAAGTTCCCAACTGTGTTCGCTAATTCGTTATTATATCGGGTGATTAGATCTTCTTCGGAAAAATCGCCGTCCTCTCCAATAGTTTTTTGCCTAATCAAGAAATATCTGAACGCGTCTGCACCGTATTTTTCACTCATATCTATGGGATCTACAACGTTTCCCTTGCTCTTAGACATTTTCTCACCTTTTCGTGTCCAGAATCCATTTACGATCACGTTTTCCGGAACCTCTAAATCGGCTGAAAGAAGTAGAGCGGGCCAAATAACGGTATGGAACCAGGTGATATCTTTTCCTATGACGTGATGATTGGCGGGCCAATATTTTTCAAACTTTTCGTTCGGGTAATCTATAGCGGATATGTAATTGGTCAGTGCATCCACCCAAACATAGATTCCATGGTCTTCCGATTTTGGAAATCTAACGGCCCATTCTAGATCATTCCTAGTTATACTGAGGTCTTCAAGTCCATCTTCTATTCTGTTAACCATCTCGTTCTTACGGGCTATCGGGAGGACAAAATCCGGATTTTCTTCATAGATGTTTAATATTTCATCCTCGAAGTCGCTCAGTTTGAAGAAATAGGCTTCATGGCTTCTATTTTCGACAGGTCTACCACACTCTGGACAGTTACCATCTTCTAATTTTCTTTCGGGCCAAAATGTTTCACACGGTACGCAGTACCATCCCTCATATTTTCCTTCGTAGATGTCGCCATTATCGTAAATCTTCTCCACTAATTTCTGGACTGTTTTTTCATGTTTTTCATCGGTGGTTCTGATAAACTGGTCGTAGGAGATGTTTATTTTCTCCCAGGCTTTCTTGAAAGTGGGTGCCAGTTCATCTACGAACTCTTGCGGGGTTTTCCCCACTTCTTCCGCCGCTCTCTTTATTTTTTCTCCGTGTTCGTCGGTCCCTGTGAGGAAGAGAACATCTTTTCCTCGGATTCTATTATATCTGGCTAAGATGTCTGCTATTATCGTGGTGTAGGCATGGCCGATATGTGGCTTGTCGTTGACATAGTATATCGGAGTGGTTACGTAGTATTCGTTTCCCATTTTCTTCCTCTAATTAAACTATAAACCTACAAGATTTTTATAATTCGGAAAAATGCAGACCATAGAAGAAAAGATAGGCTGATTTTTAAAGTAATGAGCTCTTCTTTGATTTATTGGGATATCGATGAAAGACATCCTCATCAAGGATACCACCATTCTGACTATGAACGAAGATAGAGAGATAATAAAAGACGGAGAAATAGCCATCGAGGATAACAAAATCAGCAAAATTGGAGAGGAAGTATCTGGTGAAGCCGAAAAAGTGATCGATGGTTCCGGAAAAGTCACTATCCCAGGATTAATCAACACTCACACTCACCTATCGATGACCCTTTTCAGAGGCATAGCCGACGACATGGACCTTCAAAAATGGTTGCAAGAAAAAATCTGGCCTTTAGAATCCAATCTGGAAAGTGCAGATATCCATATCGGAGCCTTGCTAGGTTCTCTGGAGATGATTAAATCCGGCACTACTTGTTTTGCGGATCAGTATTTTTTCATGGACCAGGTGGCTGAGGCCGTTAAAGAGTCTGGAATCAGAGCCAGTCTTTCTTATGGGATTATCGAGGAGAATAATGCTGAAAAAAGAGAGGAAGAATTAGCAGCAGGAGAGGAGCTGGTTAAGAGCTATGAGGGGTATGCAAATGACAGGGTCAAAACAATGTTCGGCCCTCATTCTACCTATACTTGTTCTGAAGAATGTCTGAAACGGGTCGAGGAACTGGCAGATAAGTATGATGTAGGGATTCATATTCACCTGGCCGAGAATGAGAAAGAAATCGAGGACGTCAAAAACATGCATGGGAAAAGGCCTGTAAAGTTTTTAGACTCTATCGATTTTCTAGATTCGAAAGTTCTGGCAGCTCATTGCACATGGTTGGATGATGATGAAATCGAAATCATCCGGGAGAGAGGTGTCAAACCAGTTCATAATCCGGTCAGTAATATGAAACTCGGCTCGGGAGTAGCTCCAATTCCGGAACTCTTGTCAAAGGACATCCCGGTCGGGCTCGGTACTGATGGAGTAGCATCGAATAATTCTTTTGACATTTTAGAGGAGATGAAATTCGCAGCTCTGCTTAACAAAGTTAAAAATAAGGATCCAACCGTAATTCCTGCAAGAAAGGCCTTAGAGATGGCTACGATAAATGGTGCAAAAGCCCTGGGATTGGAGAAAGAAATCGGATCTCTCGAAACTGGAAAAAAGGCGGACATCACGATGGTGGATCTTGAAAAGCCTCATCTAAAACCGTTATTCGACATCGAATCACAATTAGTATACAGTTCCAATGGAAACGACGTGGAAACTTTGATAGTCGACGGAAACATTATTATGGAAAATGGAGAACTGAAGACGCTAGACGAGGAGAAAATTATGAAAAAATCTCAAAAACATGGCGAAAGATTAGCTAAGGAGATAAATTAGAATGTCTTACGATGTCAAGGATATCGAACTCGCACCGGAAGGTGAGAAACAGATTGAATGGGCCAAACAGCACATGCCCGTGCTAAAGGAGATTCGTGAAAGGTTCTCTGAAAAAAAACCTTTTGACGAGGTCACAATCGGAGCAGCATTGCACATAGAATCATCCACAGCGGTTCTTCTCAGAACGCTACAAGCCGGAGGTGCAGAGATTGCAGGTACTGGTTCCAATCCGCTATCGACGGATGATAGTGTCGCAGCAGCTCTCGCTGAAAAGGGAGCGAATATGTACGTATGGAGAGGTGAAAAAGAGGAGGAATATTATCAAAATCTAAACAAAGTTCTCGACCATGACCCAGATATTCTAATCGATGACGGGGCGGATCTAATTTCTCATGTTCATTCCGAAAGAGAGGAATCTCTTGATAATATTATTGCGGCGGCTGAGGAGACCACTACGGGAGTGAAACGCTTGCGCGCTATGGACGAGCAAGGCGAACTCAAAATTCCGGTCTTCGCCGTAAACGATACACCGGCTAAATCACTTTTCGACAACAGATTTGGAACGGGAGAATCCACTATCAACGCGATAATGAGCATAACTAACTCTCAAATCTCAGGCAAGAACGTCGTCGTGATAGGTTATGGCTATGTAGGACGGGGAATAGCCCTAAGAGCGGAGGGCCTCGGAGCTAACGTTACGGTGGTGGAAACCGACCCGATAAAGGCCCTTGAGGCGGCTATGAAAGGTTTTAGAGTTACCGATATGGAGAACGCGTCCGAGTTTGGGGATTTGTTCATCACGGCTACGGGCGGATATAAGGTCATCAATAAAGCTCATCTCAAGAATATGAAGGATGGTGCGATTCTTTGCAATTCGGGACATTTCAACATAGAAATCGATTTGGAAGGATTGGAGGAGCTCTCTGTTGAGAGTGAAGAGATTATGCAGGATATTACTGAGTACCGGTTGGAGGACGGTCGAAGACTACATGTTTTGGCTGAAGGTAGGCTGGTCAATCTTGCAGGCGAGAAGTCTTTGGGCCATCCGGCCGAGATTATGGATATGAGTTTTGCTTTGCAGGCTTTATCGGCTGAACGTATGCTAACTGAGGAGTATCCTATCGGAGTTCATGATGTTCCTCCCGAGATAGATAGTGAGGTGGCAGAAATGAAGCTCAAAGCTATGGGTATGAAACTGGAGGAGCAAACTGAAAAGCAGAAAGAGTATGAAAATTCTTGGAAATTAGGAACTTAATTCACTTTTCTATCTTAAAAATTAAGACATTTGAAATCGCAACAAGGCTCCGACGCCCTTGAACGCGTTGTTGAACTGTTTTCCTTCTTCCGTCTCGGTCGAGATGAATTCGACATCGGCCCCGGTCTGGTCGGCCATTTCGCAAAGTTCTTTGATTTCGTCTTTGCTTTCTACAATCTCTAATTCATCTTCTCCACATTTTGGGCAAGATTTTTGTGAGACCCCGTTCTTTATTTTTGACTCGTCGTTGGAAACCTTTTCATCTTCCCATCCACAGGCTCCGCATTTTATCTTGAATCTGGTTATCTCTTGCTCTTGCGAGACCAGAAGTGTTTCTACAGCTCCGTTTCTCAAATGTTTTCTTACCTCTTCTACGCCGTAGGTGACCAAGGCTTCGTCCGAAACTATACCGGTCAAAAACTCTTTGACCAGGGATTTCTCCCTCATAACGTCTAAATCTTCTAAAACATCCTCTGCTTTGTTTATGAGTTCTTTAATCCCTTGTTCACTGGAGTATCCGAGGTCGTAAACCGCCTCTACTTTATCCTGAACGTCTTTTTTCAGAAATTCTCCTTTCAAAAACTTGTTCTTGTTTGGTCCTGGACCACCGACTAGTATCACTCTCAGTTCTTCATCGTCGGCAAACTCTCTATTCGCCAATTCTCCAACTCTATTCAAGAACTGTTCGAGGGCTTTCTCTCTCAATCTTTCGAACCTCTGCGCGGATTGGCCTCCTTTACTGTGCTTTCCCCATACGCTGGAGGTGAGACTAGAAGCTATATTCAAGTGTTTTCCTTCGAGCGTTGCCACGGTCGCCTCTTTCGAATCTACTACTATCAGACCTACTTTTTCTCCTGTCGCTATGGCTTCTTTAAGAGGTTCGAGAAGAAACTCTTGGTCACATCGATAAATCCTAGACTCTATCGGTTCGGGAGGTTCTACCCAGTAAAGTTTGATGTCGGTTTTACCTTCTTTGTCGCTAACGTCTCCGCTAAAAACTGCCATCCCGTTTTCCGGGGATTCGCTTCCATTTTTCTGAGAATATTTTTGAAGGAAGTTGATTATCCGCCTGAGGGCTGAAATAACGTTTTTTCTGGTGTTTTTCGATTTTATATTTTCAGCTGTCCCCTCTTCCTCTCTTAGTTGACTAACGACTACATTGATGTCAAAATTCGGCGGGATATATACGGTTATGAGCTCCGTATTCCTACCTCTGATTCCCTCCAATTCGTCTAACAATTTTTTGTATTGGTATTCATCTCTACTTGAACCTGACATACTATCCACCGGTTAACTTTTCTTCCCAGTTAAACGTTTATAGTATAGGGCTCGAAAAGAATCATAGAGAAAAAATGAGAATATCTATCTGTTTCGGAGGTTCGACCTTCAATCCTGAAAAAATAGAAGTGGAAACAGTTCGAAAGATTTCGGAAAAATTAAAAGAGCTGCATGAGGACCACGAGATATTAGTAACCACTGGTGGAGGACAAACTGCAAGGAAATACATAAAAGTGGGAGAAGAACTTGGAATTCCTCATAAAAAACTGGACCAAATCGGGATCCAAGCTACAAGATTAAACGCCAAACTACTAATCGCAGCGATTGGAGAAATCGCGGAAGAAGAACCGCCAAAAAGCTTCGAGAAGGCNATTCAAAGCATTCTCAGAAACAAAATCCCCGTGATGGGTGGGACCCAACCGGGCCATACTACGGACGCTGTGGCTGCAGAGTTAGCAAATACGAGCGATTCCGACCTGCTGATTTATTTCACGGACGTGGACGGAATCTACACTGAAGATCCAAACGAGAACGAAGATGCCGAAAAAATACACGAAATGGAAGACACGGAACTTTCCAAACTAATGTCTCAGATGGATTTCAAACCAGGAATGACCGCTGTTATAGACCCATTAGCTGCCGAGATACTGTCGCAAGCCAAAATTAAAACTCTAGTTCTAGGAAAAGAAGAAATCGACAATCTAAAAAAGATAATCGAAGAAAACGAGCATCAAGGAACCGAAATTATTCCCACTGAATAAAACAGTAAATTACTCAAATGTCTAAAAATAGCAAAAGGGCTTTAATTTACTCTCCACGAACAATTTCATTTATCCTTATGGATCCGTCGTCTAACTCTATATCTTCTTTAGAGTCTTTTACATCTTCAAACTTAACATTTTGAATATTGATAGCGCCTTTAACCAATGATTCCATCTTTTCTATTCTCTCTTTTCCCTCGGAATCTTCGCTCATTTTCACTTCTTTCACTTCTTCGCTCAAAGGAATCCCTTTCTCAGACTTCCATCTCCGGACTGCTTCAATGAACTCTTCAGCTAAATCACCTAAAGATTTGGACTCTTCATCAACGGATTTTTGTTCTATTCCTGTCCATTCGTTCAAATGTAAGCTCTTTACTTCTTCAGTTTTTCTGAACAATTTTTGATAAATCTCTTCTGTTATATGAGGTATTATCGGAGCGAAAATCTTCAAACTGGTAAGTAAGCCCCTGTATAGCGTGTACTGAGCAGCTCTTTTGCTTTCCTCACCATATTCATCCGCTTCGTAAAGTCTATGTTTAACCATCTCTAGATAATTGTCGCAAAAAACGTTTTTGAAGAAGTTCTCTATCCTTCTCCTAACCTTACTTACTTCATAATTCTCGTAATACTCTTTGCATTCCTTACTGACCTCATCAACCTTTGTGAGAATCCATTTATCTATCATTTCTAATTCAGGCTCATCAGAAGGATCAAAATCTTCTATATGCATCCCTACAAATCTTGAAGCATTCCAAATTTTTCTCAGAACTTTATTACCCCTAATGACGTCTTTCTCTTGGTAGACGATATCTTCTCCCGTCCCTGCACCTGCGGACCAATACCTCAAAACATCGGTTCCATGCTCTTCTATTATATTAACAGGACTTACTCCGGTGCCTTTACTACTACTCATGCCCACCCCATCTTCGGAATAAACGTAACCCGAAATCATCGCATCGTCCCAAGGCCTCTCGTCATGGTGCAAATAAGATTTCAAAATCGTGTAAAAAGCCCAAGTTCGGATTATGTCATGAGATTGGGGTCTTAAACTCATCGGGAATAATTCTTCAAAGAACTCATCATCTTCACCCCATCGAGTCGCTATTTGAGGTGTCAATGAAGATGTCATCCAAGTGTCCATCACGTCCCTTTCCGGAGTAATATCTTCAGAACCACATTCTGGACATTTTCTCTTTTCGGTGCGAGGGTCTACTGGCAGTTCATCCTCATCAGGTGTTACTACACTTTCACATTCCTCACAATACCAGATAGGGAAAGGAACTCCATAGGCTCTCTGTCTAGAAATGCACCAATCCCACTTTAGATTCTCAACCCAATCTTTGTACCTATTCTCGTAATAAGTAGGGTACCAATCAACCTCTTCTCCTTTTTCTATAAGTTCGTCTTTGTGTTCCAGAGTGTTGATGAACCATTGTTTTGTGGGAACGAACTCTACAGGTGTTTCACATCTCCAACATACCCCAACTGATTGCTGCAAATCTTCTTGGTCGAAAATAGTTCCATCATCTTTTAAATCTGAAATTATTTGATCTCGGGCTTCCTTTATGCTCAAACCCTCATATTTTCCCGCAAGTTCATTCATCTCTCCTTTTTCGTTAATAGAGATTCTTAATGGCAAATCATACTCTCTCCAGATTTCAACATCAGTGCTGTCACCAAACGTACAAATCATAACTATACCCGATCCAAATTTTGGATCGACCTCCTCCGATTCCATCACGGGGACCTCATAATCAAAAATAGGAACCTTAACATCCTCTCCAATCAAGTCTTCATATCTCTCATCTTCGGGATTTACGAAAACAGCGACACAAGATGGAAGCAATTCGGGTCGAGTTGTAGCTATTTCTATTTTCTCTCCATCTTCGGATTCAAAGTAGAGATAATTCAATATCGTGTGTCTTTCCTTGTCCTCAACAGTAGCTTGAGCTAGACTAGTCTCGTGATAAGGACACCATAACGTCGGCTCATCTTCTCGATAGATTTCTCCATCTTCATAGAGCTCTAAGAAAGACCTTTGAGCTATTTTCATGCTATTATCGTTAATTGTGCGATAAAACGTATCCCAATCCCAAGACATTCCAATACGATCGAAAATCTCGGTCATCTGGTCTTCTAACTCTTCCGCTGCTGACTTACACTTCTTTGTAAATTCTTCTTCCCCTACATCCTCTTTGCTTATCCCCAATTCCTCCTCCACATACCGCTCCGTAGGTAGACCATTATCATCATAACCAACGGGAAAATACACGTTATAACCAAGAAGTCTCTTAGCTCTGGCAATCATTTCGAATTCCAGGTAATTTTTAGCATGGCCCATGTGCAAATCTCCAGAGGCATACCTTGGAGGTGTATCAATTGAGAAAACAGGTTTGCCTGATTCGGGATCGAACTTGGAAATATTCCATTCGTCCCACTTTTCCTGCCATTTTTCCTCGACTTCTTCTGGCTCGTATGATTTCGACATATCCATTTTATCCTTCCTCTTATTCCATGATTTCTATACTTATAAAAAATATTTTCAAACTTAGCTTTGAGACACATTTATTTGATTTTTAGCTTATCAACGAGTATTCTTCCCTGTTTTTCACATGTAAAAGGTTCCAGATTTTCGGCTAAGTTCTCTCTTACTTTTTTGAAAATCAATTGGTAATATTATCTTAAATATAACCACCTGAACTAATCTAAACTCGAACATCAGGCAACCGTTTTTATATCTTCCTTCTTCTCTAATCCAAACTCTTCCTCTAATGTACGTTTCAACCTTCCGAGTTCATTCACCATCGGCGAGTCCTCATCAAGTTTGTAAAGCTGCGTATTTTGATATTTCCTGCTTCTTTTGAGAATCGAAAGTTGTTCTAAAACATTCCATTTTCGATAAAGAGTACTTCGAGATACGCCCGTTTCTCGGGCTAGATCCGTTTTTGAATAATCCATAACAGGATTTTCCAAGAGAAATTCTATTATACTTGCTAAAGGTTTATCCAAAACTAATTCTAAAGTCACTTCTCATTCACCTCTTTTAACTCTTCTAATAACAACATATGTAATGACAAACTT
>JGI1684J13235_1000029_pt1 | contig 47371 bp, 40 predicted proteins | sample PonA232FremontCA_2_FD_13235 | JGI IMG/M metagenome (IMG submission 13235) | reverse complement strand
GGGATAGACCGAATACGAGCGTGAGGAGGCCGCCCAAAACGCCGGTAGCCCCGCATCCGCGGGGATAGACCTACGGGTCGTGTCCATCGCTGGATGTGGTCGGTGGTAGCCCCGCATCCGCGGGGATAGACCGTCCACCAAATATAAGGTACCCTCGCCGGGGTCGGTAGCCCCGCATCCGCGGGGATAGACCCCCTCTCGCAAGCCCTGGACGTGTCACGCGCCGGGTAGCCCCGCATCCGCGGGGATAGACCGTGCGCATGGGGAAGGTGAAGGCAGACCATCAAGGTAGCCCCGCATCCGCGGGGATAGACCGTGCGCATGGGGAAGGTGAAGGCAGACCATCAAGGTAGCCCCGCATCCGCGGGGATAGACCCAGGACAGACCGGTGGCGGCCCACCGCGACGGGGGTAGCCCCGCATCCGCGGGGATAGACCGTTAGGTCGTGAGTGACCCGCTCGCCGAAATACGGTAGCCCCGGGGATAGACCTCAGTCCCATAAGCGGGCCCAGAGCTGCCGGGCACCGCGGACGAGGGGACGCGTGCCGTGTCGTACCCGCGACCAGACCGGACGGAGTGCATCGGCGAGTCCCTCACGCACCTCCTCGCCCACCAGGCCCATCCGCGCACGTCGCCAGGCCACGCTTCCCCGTAGTCGCCGCGCTACCTCCCGCTCCGACATGGAGGCCGGTAGGTGCAGGGCCCGCCGGACGCGGCGGGCAATTTCCGCCTCTCGGGTGCTGAGGGATCGACCAGAGTGCCCCGGGCCAGACGATCGGCGGTCCATGGGAGGAGATGAGCTGTGGCGCAACACAATGAGCGGACGGCGAGTCAATACGTCCGATCACGTGGGAGCGTTCATTTTCAGCGACGCCCTCGAGGGCCATGCCAAAATATTGGCGGATGGTAACGCTTGGCGTGGGACGCTGTCAGGGGGCGTGGGGTCTCATGCACCCAGGCAGCACTGCGACGTTCAGGTACGAAAAACGACCCTCCCGCTTTTCCGTCTCAGCAATTTTCCTTCCGACCACCATGGCCGACGAACAAACGGCTCTTCTCGCTCGCCTCCATGCCAAGCCCAACAAGGTAGAGGCGGTGCGCCGCTTCCTGGAGGAGGCCCTCCCCCTTGCGGAGGACGAGGAGGAGACCCTCTCCTGGTACGCCCTGCAAATCGACGACACCACGTTCGGCATCTTCGACACCTTCGCGGGCGAGGACGGCCGCCAGGCTCACCTCGACGGTGAGATTGCTACGGCCCTGATGGAGCGGGCCGATGAGTTGCTCGAAGAGCCGCCCCAGATCGAACACGTGGACGTACTGGCCGCAAAGTAGCGCGGGTGCCCAGGCCGACCAGAACCGCGAGCTAGAACGACGCCACTCGGTCGAGCTCCGACCAGAAGTCCGGAAACGACACACGGGCGCACTCGGCCTCGGCGATGGTGGTGGTCCCGTGGGCCACGAGGCCCGCCACGCCCATCGCCATTGCGATGCGGTGGTCGTCGTAGCTCTCCACCGAAGCCCCCAGGAGGTTGGGCCCATTGCCGTCAATGATGAGGCCGTCCTCCCGCTCCTGCACCTCGGCCCCGAGGGCCGTCAGATTTTGCGCCATCGCGTGGAGCCGGTCCGTCTCCTTCACCCGCAGCTCCTCGGCGTCGCGGATCTCGGTACGGCCCGTGGCACAAGCCGCCGCCACGGCGATAATCGGAATCTCGTCGATGAGGTTGGGAATGAGACGCCCACCCACATCGATGCCGGACAACTCGGCGGAGCGCACCATGATGTCGCCCACCGGCTCGCTCCCCTGGACCCGCTCGTTCTCGATTGTAATGTCGGCCCCCATTCCGTCCAGCACGTCGAGCAGCGCCGTGCGCGAGGGATTGAGGCCCACGTCGTCGAGGTGCAGTTCGCTGTCGGGCACCAGCGACCCGGCTACGAGGAAGAATGCGGCCCCCGAAAAGTCGCCGGGCACCGACCAGTTGGCGGCGGGAATGGTGTGGTCCTCGCCCACGATGATGTGGCGCTCGCCGCCCACCTCCTGCACCTCCAGGCCCAGCATGCGCTCGGTGTGGTCGCGCGAGGGGGTCGATTCGATGACGACAGTGCGGCCGTTCGCGTAAAGCCCCGCCAGCAGGACGCACGACTTCACCTGCGCGGAGGCCACCGGGAGGCGGTACTCGATCGGAGTAAGGCCCGACTGGGTGCCGCGAATGCGGATGGGGGCGTGTCCCTCCTGCAGGTCGATGCGTGCCCCCATCGCCTGCAAGGGATCGGCAATGCGCTCCATGGGGCGCTGTCGCAACGACTCGTCGCCTGTGAGCACACTCCCGAACTTTTGCCCCGCCATCACGCCAGAAAGCAGGCGCATGGTGGTGCCGGAGTTTCCACAGTCGAGCGGCTCACTCGGGGGCTGGAGCCCTCCAAGTCCCCGCCCCCGTACCGTGAGCACCCCTCCGTCGTCCCGCTCGGCGTGAACCCCAAGCCCCCGAACACAGTCGAGGGTAGACCGGGGGTCGGCCGAGTCCGGGAAGTTATAGACGTGCGAGCGTCCGTCCCCGAGAGCGGACAGAATGGCCGAGCGGTGCGAAATGGACTTGTCGGCGGGCAGGGCCACTGTGCCGCGCAGCGACGCGGCCTGGGGAACGGATTGAACCATGAGCGAGGGGGCGAGGTGAGGGAGGAAAGAGGGTGTCCATGATAGGAATCAGGACATCCAGGATCGAACCAGACCGGAGGTCTCAACCCCTCTCGTCCAGTTCTTTCACACGCGCTCCCCATGTCCCCCTCTTCTCCCATTCCCCTTCACCACTGGGGCGTCTCCGGGGTCTCCTTCAACGGAAAGGCCTCCGTGACGGAGCGGAGGAGGGTTTGCTTGTGCGAATACGGCAAGAATGCGTACCGAAACCCGTTGAGGGCAATCTCGCGCAGGTGCCGCGCCTCCAGGTTGCAGTGCTGGTACACCTGCCACAGTTCCTCCGTCACCGTTGTGCGGCTAAAGAGGCGGTTGTCGGTGTTTACGGTCACCGGGATATTGGACCGCACGTACGTTTCGATGGGGTGGGCCTCCAGGCTCGGCACCGCCTTTGTGTCCACATTACTGGTGGGACAAATTTCGAGCGGGATGCGGTGGTTGGCGAAGTACTGCATCAGCTCCGGGTCTTTCCGGAGTGAAATGCCGTGCCCGATGCGGTGGGCCCCGCAGTAGAAGAGCGCCTGGCGAATGGAATCGGGGCCCCAGTCCTCCCCGGCGTGGATCGTGAGGTTGAGGAGGTTGTTGCGGGCGCGGTAGAACGCGTGGAGGTGCCCCTTCGGCGGATTGCCCGCCTCGCCCCCCGCCAGGTCGAACGCCACCACCCCCTTGTGCTGGTACTCGATGGCCAACTCGGCCAGGCGCATCGAGGCACTCTCAAAGCGGTCGCGGAGGCCGCAGATGATGAGGGACGTCGTGATGTCGAGGTCCTGCTCGGCCTGGGTCAGCCCGTCGAGCACCGCGTCGTTCACCTCTTCGAGGGACAGTCCCTCCTCGACGTGCAGGATGGGCGAGTAGCGCACCTCCAGGTAGCGTACGTTCTCGGCCGCGTTGTCGGCCGCCAGTTCGTAGGCCGCCCGGCGGAGCGCATCGGGGGTCTGCAGCAGGGGAATGGTGTACTCGAACCAAGCGAGGTAGGCCTCTAGCGTATCGGAGGCCTCCACCGCCCGCAGCTCGGCCTCCAGCCCCTCCACGCTATCGGCCGGAAGCACGTCCCGTTTCCCTTCCTTGTTCGCTAGGTCTAGCATCGTGTCCAGACGCATGGAGCCATCGAGGTGGCAGTGCAACTCGGCCTTGGGCCAAGCCTGAATGTCGTCTCGGGTAAGCGAAACGGCGTCGGTGGACGTCTCCGGGGACATGAGCAGAACAATCAGGGTGCGTGGCACAGAACGAGCGAAGGCCCCCAGGCCGGGCACGGCCGGGGCAACCCGAAAAAGAGTTTCGTGCATAACATGACCGCCCGGGCGGCTGTTTCGGAGCACCCGCGGCCCGAGCCGAGCCCTTCGACAGGACGGGGAGGCTGGAACCCCCAACGCCCCCTTTCGTTTGCGCTGCACTCCGCCAACGGTCCCCGTCCGGGCCGTGTACACGAGCACGGCCCCCTGCTCAGGCTCCGGATGGGGGACGAGGCGGCTCCGACAGTCCACTCCCAAATGCGCTGCTAGACCCATGGGCGGCATCGGCTTTCCTGAACTCATTATCATTTTCCTCGTCTTGCTCCTAGTGTTTGGGGCCAAGCGGATCCCCGAAATTGCGCGGGGCATCGGCAAAGGCATCCGCGAATTCAAGGACGCGACGAACGAGATCTCCCGCGAGATTGAGGCCGAGGGCCAAAACCGGCAGATTAACCAACCGCAGGCACCTCAGCAGGGCGCGCCGCAGCCCCGAGGCGACCAGCAGCAGCGCCCGCAGCAGGATGCGTCGCAGCAATCCGCGTCCGAGTCGGAGCAGACAGAGTCGAAGCAGGCGGAGTCGAAGCCCCAAAACTCCGGGACTCCCTCGTAGCGAACTGGGGGTTCCCGCCTGAGCGGAAAGGGAACCACTCGTTAAGGTTAAGTGCCCATCCACTGCGCTTCATCTCCATCTCTGCAGAATCCCCTCGACGTATGGAGTACCCGACATTTGCGGAGGCCCGTCGCGCCCTCGACGCCGGAGAGACCAGCTGCGAAGCCCTGGTCTCTTCTTTTTTGGCCCGTATCGACGAGCGCGACGATGAGATCAACGCCTTTACGACGGTCGACCGGGACGGCGCTCTCAATCACGCCCGCTACCTCGACAGTCAGCGCGAGCGGGGCAATCCGCGGCCCCTGGCCGGTCTCGTCCTGGCAGTCAAAGACAACATCTGCATCCGCGGCTACCCGGTGACGTGCGGATCCAGGATGCTCGAAGACTTCTCGTCGCTCTATGACGCGACAGTGATCGACCGCCTGCGCGACGCCGGGGCCATCTTCATCGGCAAAACGAATTGCGACGAGTTCGCGATGGGCTCGTCGAACGAAACGTCCTACTTCGGCCCGGTGCGCAACCCGCATGATACCGAGTACGTGCCGGGCGGGTCGTCGGGCGGGTCCGCCGCCGCGGTGGCCGCCGGCATGTGCCACGCCGCTCTCGGGAGCGATACCGGCGGCTCGGTACGGCAACCCGCCGCCTTCTGCGGCACCGTGGGCCTGAAGCCCACTTACGGTCGCGTGAGCCGGTCCGGCCTCGTGGCCTTTGCCTCGTCGCTCGACGCGATCGGGCCGCTCACGCGCAATGTGGAGGACGCGGCCACCCTCCTCAACATCATCGCGGGCCAGGACGAGCGCGACGCCACCAGTGCCCCCGTTGACGTGCCCGATTACACGACGGCCCTCGGCGATGGGGTGGATGGCCTCCGAATTGGCCTCCCGTCGGAATACTTCGCCGACGGGCTCGACGACGACATCCGCCGCATGGTACACGAGCAGGTGGATCAACTCGAAGACAAAGGAGCGACCGTTGAGGAGGTCTCGCTCCCCCACACCGAGTACGGCGTGGCCACCTACTACCTCGTCGCCACGGCCGAGGCATCCAGCAATCTGGCCCGGTACGACGGGATTCGCTACGGCCACCGCGCCGACCTGCAGGAGACGAAGCAGGCCCTCCGCGAACGTCGCGACGAGCTGGAGGACGAACTGGCGACGGCCCGCACGCAGGGCGACGAGGAGCGCGTGGCGGAGCTCGAAGCCCAACTCGACGATGAGCAGAGCACCCTCGACGCCCTCTACACCCGCTCCCGGACCGAGGGCTTCGGCGACGAGGTGAAGCGCCGCATCATGCTGGGCACCTACGCCCTGTCCGCCGGCTACTACGACGATTACTACGAAAAGGCCCAGCGCGTGCGCACTCTCATCCGTCACGACTTCGAACAGGCCTTCGAAGATGTCGACGCCCTCATCACGCCCACCACGCCCACTCCGCCGTTCCGGCTCGGCGAAAAGGTCGACGATCCACTCGAAATGTACCTCAATGACATTTACACCGTCACCGCGAACCTGGCGGGCCTTCCGGGCCTCACGGTTCCTATCGGCACACACCCCGACACGCCGGGCCTGCCGGTAGGCCTTCAGCTTCTCGGCCCCCACTTCGACGAGGCCCTGCTCCTGCGGGTCGGGGAGGCGATTATGGAGTGACAGGTGATTCGTGAAAACGTGACGTGTGACCCGTCCCCCCTCGCTCCCTCACGCATCACTCTTCACGCATCACACTCCGGTTTTGGATGGTTTTTCGTCCATGCCCCCTGGCGGTTTTTTGCGTCGGCCGTTAGCCTGCATACTGGCCCTCTCGGCCGATGCTGTGGCGCCTCCGCTTCACACTCCGAACTCCTCACACCAAATTCCCCGAACGCATGAGTATTCTCGTCGACGACGATACGCGCGTAGTGGTGCAGGGCTTTACGGGCTCGGAGGGCACCTTCCACGCCGAACAGATGCTCGACTACGGCACCAATGTGGTGGCGGGCGTCACGCCCGGCAAGGGCGGGCAGACCCACCTGGACCGGCCCGTCTACAACACGGTCGCCGAGGCGGTGGAGCGTGAGAACGCCAATACCTCCATCATCTTCGTGCCGCCGCCCTTCGCGGCCGACGCCATTCAGGAGGCTGCCGACGCCGGCGTAGAGGTCATCATCTGCATCACGGAGGGCATTCCGCAGGCCGACATGAAGCCGACCTACCACTACGTCAAGAAGCAGGGCGCCCACCTTGTCGGGCCCAACTGCCCCGGGGCCATCACCCCCGGCGCGACGAAAGTCGGCATCATGCCCGCCATGATTTTCGAGCCGGGCTCCATCGGCATCATCTCGCGCTCCGGCACGCTCACGTACGAGGCCGTCGACCAGATCACGCGGGCCGGCTTCGGGCAGAGTACGGCCGTCGGCATCGGCGGCGACCCGGTGATCGGGACACGCTTCGTCGATGCGCTTAGCCTGTTTGAGAACGACCCGGACACCGAGGGCGTCGTCCTCATCGGCGAGATTGGGGGATCCGACGAGCAGGAGGCCGCCCGCTACATCCACGACGCCATGGAGACGCCGGTCTTTGGCTTCATCGCGGGCCGCACCGCACCGCCAGGGCGTCGCATGGGCCACGCCGGCGCCATCGTGTCGGGCGGCTCCGGCACGGCCGAGGCCAAGTTCCAAGCACTCGAAGAGGCCGGCGCGACGGTGATCAAGAATCCGGCCCTCATCGGAGAAACGGTGGGCGACGTGCTGTAGGCCACGTCCCTTGGCGTTTCCTCTATTCGAGAAGCCGTCGTGCCCCCTGGCACGGCGGCTTTTTCTGTGGCGGTGGACTCCTCATATAGACTTGGCTCGTTTTTTACGGATGGGTCCTGCAATTCACGAGTCCCCTCGTCTTACTTGGTCGTTTGAGTTCATCCCGCTCTCCTTTGTCACCTTCCCGATGCACCATGGAGCACCCGCAGACTCGGTTTTTGAATGACCACTTCGAGAAGGCCCTCATTCTCGAAGAGCCCGATCCCAGCCTCGACGACTACCTGCGCGAGCAGGGCATCGAGCCCGATCGGGTGCCCAAGCCCGACTGCTACGACCAGGCGGCGATGGTGGAGCGATTGCGGGAGGGCCAGCACGACCTGATCTACAAGCGCAGCAAATTCGTGGTCGACGAAGCCGTGGTGCAGGCGTCCGACAACCTCGCTGCCGTGATGCTCTGCTGCATCGGGGACGACACCGTCGACAAGCCGGCCTGCGCCGAGGAAGGTGTGCTGGTGTGCAACGACCCGGTGAGCAATGGGCGCTCGGTGGTGGAGATGGTGATGGGTGAGATGATCCTGCTGGCCCGCCGGCTCTACACGGCCAATGAGTCGGGCCGCCAGCACCGGTGGACGAAGGACAGTTCACGCCGGTACGAGCTAATGGACAAGACGCTCTCCATCATTGGACTGGGAAACATTGGCAAGCAGCTCGCCCGACTGGCCGACGCGTTCGGGATGGACGTCTGCTTCTACGACAAGTCGGACGTGGCGAACGAAGTAGGCACCACACTGGGCTGGACCGCCTGCGCCAGCCTGGCGGAGGCGTTTCGCAAAGGCGATTTTGTGACGGTACACGTCTCGGCGGAGGACCCGCAGGGACAGTCCAACGCGGGCCTCATCGGGTACGACCATTTCCGCCAGCTCGGGGCGGAGCGCCCGGACAACAGCCCCCGCGCGTTCATCAATGCCGCCCGCGGCTTCCTGTACGACCCGACCGACCTGAAACGGGCCATCGATGAGGGACACGTGCGGGCGGCGGCCGTGGATGTGTTTCCCGAGGAACCGGGAAGCGCCGACGAGGCGTGGACCAATCCCTACGCCGAGATGGGCAACGTCTTTACCACCCCCCACATCGGCGCCGCGACGCAGGAGGCCCAGCCGCGCATTGCCTCGCGCATGGCCACGTCCACCCGGCTGCTCAACGAACAGGGCACCGTGCGCGACACGGTCTTTGGGCAGGGGCACACGATTGGGGTAAACGCCGAGCCGCCCCACTGGATTCTGGCCGTAGTGCACAGCGACGTGCGGGGGACAAAGAAGGCCATCGACGACGGCATCTACGAGGCCGGGGCCAGCAACCTTCAGTCGAACCACCGCGACTTTCCCGCCCTCGGCATCGCCTACGACGTGAACGCCATCGACCAACCCCTGAGTGACGTGCAACTGCACAACATCATCGAGGAGGCCACCTCGCTTTCCGACGACCCACGGGCCATTCGGACCCTCCGCCAGTTCAAGGTGAACGACTCGGTCTGAGGCCTCCGGCGTACTGCCTGTTCAGTCACTGCACGACAGTGCCGAAAGGCGACTGTCCCTCCGGAAAAGCGTGATGCGTGAATCAGCCCCCCGTCGAAGTTGCTCTCACGCATCACGCTTCACTCCTCACAGATCACGCCACGGCCGGCTCAGCTTCCAGTGTCGAGGCGATGTGGTCCATGATCTGCTCGGCGTGGAAGCGGCCGTTTTCGATGAACCAACGGCTCGTGTCGCATCCCCCACAGATGGTGCCGGCAAGGTACAGACCGTCGCGGTTCGTTTCGAAGGTCTCACCCTCCTCGTCGTGCACCGGCGTGCGGGCCTCGTCGTCGCGAATCGCAATGCCGAGCTGCTCCAGGAAGTCGTAATTGGGCCGGTAGCCCGTCATGGCGAGCACGAAATCGTTGTCGATGGATGTCGGGCCGTCGGGCGTGTCAAGATGGAGGGCATCCGGCTCAATGGCCGAGACGGTAGTGTTGAAGTAGGCGTCGATGGAGCCTTCCGCGATTCGGTTTTCGAGGTCCGGGCGGAGCCAGTACTTCACGCTGTCGTCGATCCCGGGCTCCCGTACGACCATCGTGACATTTGCCTCGTGGCGGTAGCATTTGAGAGCGGCCTTGGCCGCCGAGTTGGCGCCGCCCACAACGGCCACGTCTGTCAGCGCGTAGGGATAGGGCTCCTTGAAGTAGTGCCGCACCTTGCCCAGGTCCTCCCCCGGCACGTCCATGCGGTTGGGGACGTCGTAGAAGCCGGTGGCCACCACGACCTTGCGCGTCTGGTAGGTCCCTGCGTCCGTGACCACCGTGTAGGCGTCGTCCCCGCCGCGCAGGTCCGTCACCGGCTCGTACAGGCGCAGGGCGAGGTTCTCCGCCGTGGCGACCCCGCGGTAGTAATCGAGTGCTTCCTCGCGGCGCGGCTTGTAGTCGCGCGTGGGGAATGGATGGCCGCCGATCTCCAACAGCTCGGGGGTGGAGAAAAACTCCATCTGCGTGGGGTACCCGATGAAGGAGTTACAGAGGGCCCCCTTTTCGATGATTAGCGAATCGAGCCCGCGGTTCTGCGCTTCCACGCCGCAGGCAAGGCCCACGGGCCCGGCTCCAATCACAATGACGTCGTGCATGGGCACTGGATATTGGGATACGACAATGCGCGACGTATCCGAACCTGTGGAGGCGGGGGGCAGTTTCGGCGACCGCCCGTCGAGAAGGAGAAATGGGGTAAAATCGTTGCAACCCGGTTCGGGACGGGACGGCGGTGGGGGAACGCACGAAGTGATTTCTCCGCCTCCGCACCGCCCCTACTCTCCCCCCGGCGTGGCGTGGCGGGAAATAGGAAGCGTCATGCAGCGCGGGCCGCCCCGACCACGCGACAGTTCCGTTCCGCCCAGCTGGATGGCCACCTTCTCCTGGCCGGGAGTGAAGTGTCCGGATTCGAAGTAGGACAGGAAGCTCTCAGCAGACACGATGCGATAGCCGTGCTCACGGAGCAGGTCGAAGGTGCGACTGTTGCGCTCGTAGCCCAGGATGGCACCGGGGGCGGCCGCAAACACATTGGCCCCGTCGGTCCATTGTTCACGCTCCTGATGCAGACGCTCCGCGCCCCCACAGGGAATAAAGGTGAGGTCGCGATCGAGCAGCTCGCCGAGCACGTCGCGCAGGTTGCGCCGCATGTCCGTCACGAAGCGCCCCGACTCGGCGGCGGTAAAGTGCACCGCGTAGCCGAAGCCGTGCGTCTCTAGGAGCGGCGGGAAGACGATAATTTCGTCCGGGGAGGCGAACGTAAAGACCGTGTCGAGATGCATGGTGGCCCGCCGCTTGGGCAGGTCCACGGCCAGGACGTGCTCCACCGGCGTGCGCTCGAACAGCTCGTGCGCGATGGCCATGATGGCCCCGAGCGACGTGCGCTCTGAATGGCCGATAAGCACCGTGTCGGGGCTTGCCACGAGCAGGTCGCCGCCCTCGAACGTCACTCCCGGCGGCAACTCAATGATCTTGTCGCTGTGCGGCGCAAACCGGGGGTGGTAATTGAGAATGATGTTGATGATGATGCTCTCTCGGGTCCGGGCCACCGTGGCGGCGTGGCTCAGAATGATGTGGTCGTGCACCACGGCGGCGAGGTCCCGCGTGAACATGAGATTGGGCACCGGCTGGGCGCGGATGGGGAGTTCCGACTGGCCGGTGAGCGCAAACTCCTGTAAATCCTTCGGGGAGAAGCGCTTAAGCTCATCCTCCACGGTGCCCAGGTTTTGCTCGGGAAGACTCTCACAGAGCTTCTCCACGAAGGCGTACCGCGCAGCGTCCTCGGCCTCAAAGGCCTCAACCAGGAGGTCCTTGATCTGAAGCACCGTGTCGGGCCGGCCCACGATTTTCTCAAACACCGAGCACATGAGCAGGTGCTCCTGGCGCGCGTGGCCTACGAACAAAATGTCGTCGAATAGGAGGTCTTCCCGATTCTCGGGCGACACGAGTTCCATTTCCGGCCCCGGGGTATGCACGATCACCTGCTCAAGCAGATGCGCCTCGGCGGGGATGCTATAGACGTCCGAGGATTGCTCGACAGGCGGACTGGGGGGGGCTTCGACGGGGGCCACGGTGGGAGCACGCTGGGGTCGTGAGCAGAGTCGGCGCACCCCTCATGATCGGAAATGGGTCGGAGAAAAGCCACCGCGGACGGGGACGGGAGGCGCCGCCCTCCGTTGACAACGGATCTCCAGATGCCCCATCCGCTCCTCACTCGCCGCCGGCCAGCCTCCGCTTCAGGACCGCAACTCCTCCAACACGCGAATCACGAGAAGCACGACGAGCACGACGGCCCCCACCTTGAGGACGAGCCGGAGCAAGGGCCGGACGATATCGATGAGCAGTCCCAGGAGGCTGAGCCCGAGCAGGGCAATAATGCCGATAATGAGCCACCGAAGAACCGTGCGGATGTCGAGGTCCATGAGACGAGGCAACCAGTCAGAGGCATCGAAAAGGGCTCCCCCCGTACAAACGACCGCTGTCCCCCTCGGTGTTACAGGCAGGCGGAATGCAACCGTGAGGCCCAGTGTCGGCGTGCGCTTCACGAGCCTTGCGCACGACCAATCACCGGCCTCTATGCCCGTCGCCGCGCGGTGATCCTGTCCCTACCGCGACGGCTCCACGGACGGTTGGCCGAGCACCGGNCGCTCGTACCGTACCCGCTGCAGCACGAGGCCCTCCGCCGCCATCGAAGGGCCCGCCACGCGCCGGTCTTGCGCCTCAATGACCGCCGGTAGGGCATCCGCCTTTCGCTTCTCGTGCCCGATCTCTACGAGGGTGCCCACAAGGGCGCGCACCATACCGTGCAGAAACCGGGTCCCGACCACCTCGAACCGCCAGAAACCGCGCCGTTCCTCCTTCACCCAGCGTGCGTGGTGGAGAGTGCACACGCGGTTGTCGGTGTCGGACTGGGCGAGGCAGAAGGAACTGAAGTTGTGTCGTCCGAGGAGGTCGGGCGTGGCGGCCCGGACGCGGTTGAAGTCGGGCGGCGGGCGAACCCGGGTACGCGTTCGTCGTCCCAGCGCGCACGGCTGGGTGTGGAGACGGTAGTGGTAGCGGCGCAGGCGGGCGTCGTAGCGGGCGTGGAACTCGTTCGGGGCCTCTTCCACCCGGCGCACTGCGACGGCCGCGGGCGTGAGGCCGTTCAGGGACCCTCGTAGCCGATACGGATCGCGCGCTTCGGGAAGATCGACGTGCGCCACCTGCCGGCGCGCGTGCACCCCGGCGTCCGTGCGGCCGCTCCCGGTTACCCGGCACGCCGCGGACACGATCGTCTCCACGGCCTCCTCCAGCGCCCCCTGCACTGTGGGCACGTCCGGTTGGATCTGCCACCCGTGGAAGTCGGTTCCGTCGTACTCAATGAGCAATCGATACCGGGGCATTCGTCCGCGTAGGGGAGTGGCGGGGAGAGCAGCGACCGGGAGAGCCCAGTCGTAGTAGAGAAAAGCGGCCCGGTCGTTCTCGACCGGTGGGGACGTCTTCCGAAATGCACACCCTGTTTTTCCGTTCTATCCTTCAACAGTCGAATTCTCCCCGTTCCCATGCGCATCTACCTCACCGGCTTCATGGCGAGTGGCAAGTCGACCGTCGGCCCCCGGGCCGCAGCGCGGCTCGGCCTCTCGTTCCTCGACCTTGACCGCCTCGTCGCCGNCCACGCCGGGCGCTCCATCCCGACGATCTTTGCCGAGGACGGGGAGGCGCGATTCCGCGACCTCGAAACGGAGATGCTCCGCCGGACGGCCGAGACCGAGGACCTCGTCGTGGCCCTGGGCGGCGGCGCCCTCGTGGACGACGACAACCGCGCGTTCGCTTCGCAGCACGGGCGCGTGGTCTACCTGGCGGTGCCGGTGGCGACCATCCTGGACCGGGTGGCCGACGACGACACCGAACGCCCCCTCCTCCAAGACGCGACCGGCACGCCCCTGTCCCGCGACGCGCAGCGGACACGCATCGAGCAGATGCTGGACGAGCGCCGCCCCTATTACGAGGAGGCCGACGCGACCGTCGACGCGGACCGGCCCGTAGAGGCAGTGGTGACGGATGTCGTGGCGGCCGCCTCGCCCCCAACGGCCCCGGACCCGACCGAGGCGTAGTCCCTGCCGCCCGGAAACCTCGCCCGATCCCTCTGTTTCAATGTGTCCGGCAATCGGACATGCCTCGGACCCGCCCTCGCCGCCTGCTCTATGAGTACTGATGCCTCCGAGCCCGCCCTGTCTGACGTGGCGGCCGGGGAGCCCATTCGATCGCTCGACCCGTCCATCCGGTCCGTCTGGATGATCAAGATGGCCGGCCTGTCGGTGCTCCTTTTCCTTCCGGCGCTGTTCTACGACCTGACCCACCTGTTCTCGCCCGACTCCTGGCTTCCCTTCGGCGTGCTGTCGGGGATGGTGCTTGTGGGCGCCACGCTGTATTGCCTCGCGTGGCCGCGGCTCCGATACCGCGCCTGGGGATTTGCACTACGGCCCGAGGAGATCTACATGGAGCACGGCGTGCTTCAGCACGTCCGCACCGTCGTGCCCCTGCGCCGCATCCAGCACGTGGACGTGTCACAGGACCTGATCGAGCGCGAGTTTGCCCTCGGGCGCCTCATCGTCCACACGGCCGGGTCGCGCAGCAGCGACGTCGTGATTCCCGGACTGCCCCTGCCCGAGGCCGAGGAGATTCGGGACAAGATCAAGCGCTTTATCCTTGAAGACCCGCTCATCGAAGAGCCGGTGTGATGCCGTCGTCGTCTTCCCACGCGGAGCCCGACCCCTCCTCTGTGCCGTCCGATGCCGCCTCGCGGGATGCCTCGTCCGCGGACGAGGCCGCGAATGGAAGCGCCCCGGACGCGGATGCCGCCCCGGCCCCTTCCACCACGCTCGGCGCCATCCACGAGCCGCAGCGCCTGCACCCGCTGACGCTGCTACTGCGCGTGGGGGCCAGCCTGCCCGCACTGGTGCTGATCCTGTTTCCGCTGCTTCGCAACCCGGACTCGACGGAAAACGTCACGTCCCTCGTGCTGGCGGTGATGTACGGCGTATTTGCGCTGCCGGCCATCCTGCTCCAGTACTGGCGGTTCAGCTACCGCATCACGCCGAAGCAGATCGTGATTCAAAGCGGCGTGCTGACCCGCAAAAACCGGAGCATCCCCATCGAACGCATCCAGAACATCCAGATCGAGCGCAACCTCGTAGCGCGTGTGCTGGGGCTGGCGAAGGTCAAGATCGAGACGGCGGGCAGTTCCAGCACCGAGGGCAGCCTCGAATACGTGAGCGTCGCCGAGGCGCGCAAGATTCGACAGGTCGTCCGCTCCTTTCAACGCGGTGCCACAGATGCGGACGCCGCCCCCGAGGCGGAGGCGGAGGAAGCGGCGGTGGAGACGCTGTTCGACATGCCGCTGCGGCGCGTGTTGCTGTCTGGGGCCTTTCGCTTCTCGCTGCTCTACCTCGCCGTCATCTTTTCGGTGCTGGAGTTCTTCAACCCGGAAACGCTGATGCAACGGTTCATGCAGGCGGGGCGCCTGGAATGGCTCTCGGGCCTCGTCCTGCGCCACCCAGCGCTCGCAATTCTCGCGACGGTCCTCGTGGCGGTGGTCTTGGGGTGGATCAGCGGCATTGCGGTGCACCTGGCACGCTACTACAACTTTCGGCTGTGGCTCGATGGCGACAAGCTGCGCAAGCGCCACGGCCTCTTTACGGTCACGGAGGGCACAATCCCGCTCGATAAGGTGCAGACCCTCATCCTCCGTACGAACCCGTTCATGCGCGCCTTCGGGTGGTACGAACTGAAGGTACAAACCATCGGGATCGATGTGGAGGAGCAGGGACACCGCGTGATTGCGCCGTTCGCGAGTGCCGAGCGCATCCTGGAGCTTGCGCGCCGCGTACGGACGTTCGACCTGCCCGACGCCTTCGCCCACGTCTCGCGCCTTACGATCCGCCGTCGGTTTTTCCGGTACACAATCGTCCTCACGGCCCTGCTACTGCCTACCGTGTACTTCTGGCCGGCGGACTGGCTGCACCCGGGCGGCGTGGCGCTGCCCTGGTGGGGCTTCGGCCTCGTACCTTTCATCCTGGGGTGGGCCGTCCTCCAGTACCGAAACCACACGTACGCGGCGGGAGACGACGGCTTCTACATCCGGCGCGGCGTGCTGTCGCACTACCTGTGGATCGTGCCGGTCGACAAATTTCACGTCTTCCACGTCACCGCATCGATCTTCCAGCAGCGGCTCGGCCTCAAGACGCTCTTCGTGGACACGGCCGGGGCCGCTGGGTTTGCGTACCCCGAGGTCATCGATGTGCCCGGCGACGAGGCGGACACGCAGTTCACCTCCCTGTACCGGCGCTTTCAGCAACTGTACCGGGCCCGCGTGGAGACGTCCACCGGCGCGCCCGACACGCGGCTCCCCCCCGAGGAGCGCCCCCGCCTCCCGACCGACACGCCCACCGACTGATCCCCGGCGCCCATCTGCCCTTTTCGAAAAGCCGACGCCTCGTTTGGGGATTTCCGGCCGCAGTTCGTTGACTAAGGCGGCGTGTGTCCGCCCTTTCCTCCGCGCTTCCCCACCAATCGTCCCATAGTCGTGGATTCTCAACGCGTCAGCGGTGTCCTTCTCCATATCAGTTCCCTGCCCAGTGCCTACGGCATTGGGGACCTGGGGGCGGCGGCCTTCCGGTTTGCCGACTTTTTGACCCGAAACAACCAGCGCCTCTGGCAGATGCTGCCGGTAGGCCCCGTAGGACCGGGCGCCTCCCCCTACTCCAGCCCCTCCACCTTCGCCGGCAATCCGCTACTGATTGCCCCGGCCCCCCTCGTGGAAAGTGGGCTGTTGGAGGAGGAAGAACTGGCCCCCCTCACCGATCTGCCCGACGACCACGTCGACTATGAGCGGCTTGTGCCCCGCAAGCGAACGGTGCTGCGCACGGCGTTCCGGCGATTTCAGGAGGACGCGTCGACCATCGACGCCACGCGGTTCAAGAAATTTCGGGAGACGCAGTCCGCGTGGCTCGACGAGTATGCGCTGTACGCGGCCCTGAAGGAGGCCCACGACGGGGCCCCGTGGACCGACTGGACGCCGGCCCTTGCCCACTGCGAGCCGGACGCCCTGCAACGGGCCCGTGAAGAGCACGCCGAGTCGATCCGGAAGCACATCTTCTGGCAGTACCTCTTCCACCGGCAGTGGACGGCCCTGCAGGCCTACTGCCGCGCCCGCGACATCCGCCTCTTCGGCGACCTGCCCATCTACGTGGCCCACGACAGTGCCGACGTATGGGCCCACCAGGAGCTCTTCCACCTCGACGACACCGGCGAGCCGAGTGTGGTGGCCGGCGTGCCGCCCGACTACTTTAGCCCCGAGGGGCAGCGGTGGGGCAACCCGATCTACCGGTGGGACCGCATGAAAGAACACGGCTACGCGTGGTGGACCGAGCGGCTGCGCCGGGCGTTCGAGCAGTTCGATCTTGTCCGCCTCGATCACTTTCGGGGCTTCGACGAGTACTGGCAGATTCCGGCCGACCAGTCCACCGCCATCAAGGGGGAATGGCGGGACGGACCGGGGGCCCACTTCCTCCGCGCAATGGAAGACGAGTTCGGCACGCTTCCCGTTGTGGCGGAGGACCTCGGCATTATCACCGACTCGGTCAAGGACCTGCGGGACCAGTTTGCCCTTCCAGGCATGGCCGTCCTGCAATTTGCCTTCGGCGGCAGCCCCGAGAACAACTTCCTGCCGCACAACTACCGCCGCAACCTGGTCGTCTACACCGGAACCCACGACAACAACACCACCGTGGGCTGGTGGCGCAACGACCTCTCCGACGAAGGACGGGCGTTCGCCCGCTCCTACCTCAACCTTCCCGAACCGGTTGCGGACGAGGAAGTGCACCGGCATGCCATCCGGGCCATCATGGCGTCCGTCGCCGACCGGGTCGTGATCCCCCTTCAGGACATCATGGGGCTGGGTAGCGAAGGCCGCATGAACACGCCCGGGACGCTTGAGGAGAACTGGACGTGGCGCTTCACCCCTGATCAGATTGCGGAGGAGGACGCGGAGGTCCTGAAGGAGTTTACGCACCTGTATGGCCGAGCCTCAAGCTACGACTAACCTTCCCGACCGCCGACGCACGCCCCCTGTGGGGACGCCCAACAGCGGCGGGCCCAACACTCTCGCACCACCATGACCGATACGTTTCCCCTCCACGGCGCCCATCCCCACGACGACGCCGTCACGTTCCGGGTCTGGGCCCCGGCGGCGGACACCGTTACCCTAGACCTTGAGGACGGACCGTCCCTCCCCCTGTCGGAGGCCGAGGACGGTCTGTTTGAGCACACCACCGACGCGGCGGGCTCCGGCACACGCTACCAGTTTCGGCTGGACGAGGACGGTCCCTTCCCCGACCCGGCCTCGCGCTTCCAGCCCGAGGGCGTACACGGCCCGTCCGAAGTCATCGACCCCGACGCGTACGAGTGGAGCGACGCGGACTGGAGCGGCGTGGCCCGCGAGGACCTCGTCATCTACGAGCTGCACGTGGGCGCCTTCACCGACGCGGGGAGCTACGAGGCGGTGCGGGAGCAGCTTGCGTACCTGAACGACCTGGGCGTGACGGCGATCGAGCTGATGCCGGTGCATGACTTTCCGGGCGATCGCAACTGGGGCTACGACCCGGCGGCCTGGTTTGCCCCCGCCCGCGCCTACGGGCGGCCCGAGGATCTGCGCCGCCTCGTGGACGCGGCACATCAGACCGGACTGGCCGTGATCCTGGACGTCATCTACAACCACCTGGGGCCGGACGGCGCCTACGCCAACGCCTTCGGCCCCTTCCTCACCGACAAGTACGAAACGCCCTGGGGCCCGGCCATCAACCTCGACGACGAGGGGGCGGCGGGCGTCCGGCGCTTCTTCGTCGACAACGCGCTGCACTGGCTGCGCGAGTACCACGTCGACGGCCTCCGGCTCGACGCCACCCACGCCCTGCACGACGAAAGCGAAACGCACTTCCTGGCCGAGCTGTCGGCGGCGGTGGACGAACACGTCGATGGCTCGGCGCGCCACCTCATCGCCGAGGACCACCGCAACCTGAACCGCCTCGTGCAGCCGCGCGACGAGGGGGGGTACGGGCTCGCCGCCGTCTGGAGCGACGACCTGCACCACCAGCTGCGCGTCCTCACGGCGGNCGACGCGGAAGGCTATTACCGCGACTATCAGGGCACCACGGCCGCCGACATCGCCACGACGATCCGCGACGGCTGGTTCTTCCGCGGGGAGCACTCCGAACACCTCGATGAGACGCGGGGCACCGATCCCGATCCAGTCGGCCCCACGCAGTGCGTCGTGTTCATTCAGAACCACGACCAGGTGGGCAACCGGCCCACCGGCAACCGCCTCACCGACGACGTGTCGCCCGCGACGTACCGGGCGCTCTCGGTGCTGATCTGCGTGGTGCCGGAGGTGCCGCTGCTGTTTATGGGTCAGGAGTGGGCGGCCTCCACCCCATTCCAGTTCTTCACCGATCACAACGAGGAGCTCGGCCCCAGTGTGACCGAGGGACGGAAGGAGGAGTTCGAGGACTTCTCCGGTTTCGAGGGCGCGGTGCCCGACCCGCAGGCCCCGGGCACCTTCGAACGCAGCGTGCTGGACTGGGACGAGCCCCGCCGCCCCCCGCACGACGGCGTGTTGGCCCTCTACCACGATCTCCTGGCCCTCCGCCCGCGGCTCGGCGACGAGGTGCGCGTAGAGGCCCCGAGCGACACGACGCTTCTGTTGGAGCGCCCGCCGGTCCACATTGCCGTGAACCTGAAGGAGACCGCCGATCTGGACCTGCCGCCGGACGCCCCGGTGCTGCTGCACACGGAGCAGGGCGGCTACACCCCGGCTCCGCGTCCGCCCGCGTTTACGGAAGACGCAGTTTCTTTTTCGCGGCCCGGAGCGGCGGTTTTGCGGAGAGAATGATTACGGCCCCCACTCGTACCAGAATTGCTGAAGTCTCTCCCTTTCCCGACTGAGGCCATGAACACCGACATCACCGAATTATCCGGTAACGTCTTCAGGGATCTTGGCTTCGACGGTGGCGAAGCCGAATCGCTTCGCGTGCGGGCTCGTCTGATGGCCCCTCTGGAACGTTCCATCCAGGAGCGCGGCATCACGCAGACGGAGGCAGCCGAGGAGTTGGGCGCGGCGCAGGCCCGCATCAGCGAACTGATGAACGGTAAGATTCAAGCCTTTAGCATCGACGCGCTGATTAACATGTTGGACCGGGCCGGGCTGGAAGTTGACGTGGACGTGCGGCCGAAGAGTACCTGAGCTGCAGGAGAAGTTGCACACCGAGCAGAGCATATATCCCTCGATCATTCCGAGTTGATCTCCAGAGTCTGCTTCTCCTCCATCCCTCCACACGTCCACACCTCCATCCGTCCCCCCGTAGCCAGCCATGACCGCCACCTACCGCCTCCAACTCACCCCCGACTTCGGCTTTGCCGAGGTGGAGGCCCTCCTCCCCTACCTGAAGGCGCTCGGCGTGAGCCACCTCTACCTCTCCCCCATCACCGAGGCGCGCCCCGGCAGCACGCACGGCTACGACGTGATCGACCACAACCAGGTGCGGGAGGCATTCGGGGGCCGCGAAGACTTCGAGTCGCTGCGCGAGGCGGCGGTGGACGCGGGGCTCGGACTCGTGCTCGACTTCGTGCCCAACCACGCGGGCGTCGGCCCCGCCAACGAGGAGTGGCAGGACGTCCTCGCCTACGGCCGCCACTCGGCCTACGCGCACCACTTCGACATCGACTGGGCGCCCCTCAAACCGGAGCTCCAGGGCAAAATCCTGCTCCCCTTCCTCGGCGACACCTACGGCACGGTGCTCGACGACGGCACCATCGGGCTGTCGTACGACGAGGGGTATTTCTACGCCACCTACTACGAACACCGCTTCGCCCTCAGCCCGCGCACCTATCCCCCGATCCTCGACGCCCTGTTGCCCCAGTTCGAGCGCACCGACGCGTACTTCGACCTCCAGGACGTGCGCAACGCACTGGCGGAGCTCGACCCGGACGCCCGCGAGCGGGCCGAGGCCCTGTGCCGCCGACTCGATGCGGTGGAGGTGTCCTTCGACGCGGACACACTAGACGAGGCGCTCGACCGGGACGCTCTCCACGCGCTGCTGGAGGATCAACACTGGCGTCTGGCGTACTGGAAGACGGCGGGGCGCGAGATTAACTACCGCCGCTTCTTCACGATCAACGACCTCGTGGGCCTCCGGATGGAGGACGAGGAGGTGTTCTACAGTACCCACCGTCTGCTGGGCGACCTGCTGGCGGAGGAGGGGATCGACGGCGTGCGCATCGACCACATCGACGGCCTCTTCGACCCGCACGAGTATCTCGACCGTCTCCACGACCTGGGCGCCGATCGGATCTGGGTGGAGAAAATCCTCGCGCCCCGCGAGACGCTGCCGGAGGGGTGGCCCGTCGACGGCACGACCGGCTACGACTTCCTGAACGACGCAATGGGGGCGCTGCTGCACGACGGCAACGAGGAGGCCCTCCGCCGCACCTACCGCCGCGCCGTCCCCGACGCCCAGAGCTACGAGACGACCGTCTACCGCAGCAAGCTGCTCGTGATCGAGCAGACCCTCTCCAGCGAGCTGGCGCGGCTGGCGTACGAGCTCGACCGCCTCTCAGAGGCGGACTACCACACGCGCGACGTGACGCTCGCCGCCCTGCGGGAGGCGCTCCGCGAGGTGGTGGCCGCCATTGACCGCTACCGCACCTTCCTCCCCCACGACCCCGAAACGGCGCGCGAGGTCATTGAGGAAGCGATTCACCGGGCCCTCCAGCGCAATCCCGCCACCGAGCCCACCGTCTACCAGTTCGTCGAGCGGGCCATCCTGGGCGAGCTGCGCGAGGACCTGCACGACGCGCAGCGCGACTGGACGGGACGGCTCCAGCAGTACACTGGGCCTGTGGCGGCGAAGGGGGTCGAGGACACGGCGCTGTACCGCTACGTCCCCCTCACCGCCCTCAACGAGGTGGGCGGCGAGCCCGATTCGTTCGGGGTCCACGACCACGCCTTCCACGCCCGAAATCGATTCCGGGCGCGGGAGTACCCGGAGGCGCTCCTCACCACCGCCACGCACGACCACAAGCGCGGTGCGGACACCCGGATGCGCCTGCTCGCCCTCGCCGAAGTGCCGGATCGGTGGGCCGAGGTCGTGGAGACCCTCTCGGAGCTCGGAGACCAGTACCGCGGCCCGCACGGCCCCTCAGACAAGGACACCTACCTCTTCTACCAGACCCTGGCGGCGCTCTGGTGCGACGCCCACGGTACGCCCCGCGACGCCGACGCCCACGAAGACCTGGCCGACCGCCTCGCGGCCTACATGGAAAAAGCCGCCCGCGAGGCCAAGCAGCAGACGAGTTGGATCAGCCCGACCACCGACTACGAGGACGCCCTGGAAGCCTTCGTCCGCGGTGTCACGACCGACTCGGAGACGCCTGAAATCATCGACGAGTTCGCTGTTCAGCTCGCCGAGGCAGGCTTTGCCAACCGGCTGAGCCAGCTGGCGATGAAGGGCACGGCCCCCGGCGTGCCGGACGTCTACCGCGGCACCGAGGGGGCCGACCTCTCGCTCGTGGACCCCGACAACCGCCGCCCCGTCGACTGGGACGCCCGCCGGACGGCCCTCGACGACCTTACCCCCCTGCTCGACGCCCCGAACCCCGAGGCGGTACGATCCCTCTTCGACAGCCCCGACCCGCGCGCCTACCTTTATCTCACCGCGCGGCTGCTGCGGTGGCGCCGCAACAACCCGACACTCGCCGCGGCGGAGGGCTACGTGGACCTTGCACCGGAGGGCGAGGGTGCGGACGACTGGCTCGCGTTTGGGCGCTTTACGGGTGCCGAGGACGATCCGGACGCGGCCCTTCTCACGGTCGTGGCCCGCCATCCTCTCACGCGCGATCCCGACGCCCCAGCGACGCTTCCGCTGCCCGACGCGCTCGCGGGGCGAACGTGGACGGACGTGTTGACAGGAACCTTCGTCGAGGCCGATGCGGCCCTTGACGTGCAGGCGCTGCCGATGGAGCAGGGGACCGTTCTGGCGGTTGAATAGGCCGATTGCTCGCAACGCGTCGCAGCAGAAGGCCGCGACAGTGCCCTCTCTGTTTCTCCTGCCCTTGCTTCCCCGCGCAAGTCTTATTTCCCGGCGATGCTTCACCTTCTGCCGAATCTCCTCCCAGAAACCCCCAACCTCTCCTCCTGTTGTACTTTTGTACAAGTAAACAACAGCACAGAACACCATGGAGAAGACGTTTGTCGACACAGGAATCGTGGTCGCCGTTGTGCTTGGGNAGGCAACGCGGGACCCCATTCTGGAAGAAACGCGCAACACCAGCGTCATCTCCGCGTCCTCGCTGCCGTACGAGGTGGGAAATGCCCTTACTCGAAATGTACTCCGNGAGGACATTACGGCCTCAACGGCCCGTGAAGCCTATCAGCTCTACGAGAAAATGCCAATCCAGTTGGTAGACGTGAATATCGGCGCCGGTCTCGATTATGCCCTGTCGATGAGCGATTATGCGTATGATGGGTACATGCTGGAGGCTGCACTCCGGCATCATCAAGCTCGGTTTCTTTCTCTAGATCGAGATTTACAGGAAGCGGCTCGCGAGTACGGACTCACTGTGATCGATATCTAAAACTCCCATGCGTGTCTTCACCTACTCAGAAGCCCGCCAAAAGCTCAAAGATGTTCTCGACCTTGCCCGCAAGGAAGGGGAGGTCCGTATTCAGCGCCGGAACGGAGAAACGTTCTCGCTGACTGCCATGTCGGAGCAGGATGAGAACAAGTCTCCCCTCGACGTGGGCTGCGTCGAGACCTCGATCACCCGAGATCAGATCGTGCGCGCGGTCCGCGAAGGACACGAGCGGGTGTAGCAAACGACACGACGGTTCCTCAGCAGTCTCCGTTGTTCCNCTCTTTAATTTCCTACTGCGTCTGTGAACGCCTACGCCGCCGTCATCCTCGGCGCCCTGCTGGCCGAGTACACGCTGAACCTCGTCTCGGATCTCCTCAATCTCCGCCATCTCCAGCCCGAGTTGCCGGCGGAATTCCGCGATACGTTCGACGAGGCGGAATACGAGCGTGCGCAGGCCTACACCCGCACAACGACCCGCTTCGGTCTGCTTTCGTCGACCTTCGGCCTCGCAGTGTTGCTGGCGTTCTGGTTCGCGGGCGGCTTCGAATGGCTCGACACTGTGGTGCGCGGCTGGGGCTTCGGGCCGATCGTGACGGGGCTATGCTATATTGGGCTGCTCGTGCTCGGGCGCGGGGCGCTGTCGCTGCCGTTCTCGGCCTACTCCACGTTCGTAATTGAGGAGCGCTTCGGCTTCAACGAGACGACGCCCAAAACCTTCGTGGTCGACCTNTTGAAGAGCCTCGCCCTCGGCGTGGCCATCGGCGGCCCCCTGCTGGCCGCCATCCTCTGGTTCTTCCAGTCGACCGGGCCGTACGGGTGGGTGTACGCCTGGGTCGCGGTGACGGCGGTCATGCTGCTGCTCCAGTTCTTCGCCCCCCGCTACCTGATGCCCATCTTCAACGACTTCGAGCCGCTGGAAGACGGCGACCTCCGCGACAAGATTTTTTCGTATGCGGACGAGGTCGACTTTCCGGTGGACGATGTCTACGTGATGGACGGGTCGCGCCGATCGAACAAGGCCAATGCCTTCTTTACCGGCTTCGGGACGAACCGGCGCATCGTCCTCTTCGATACGCTCGTGGAGCAGCTCTCAGATGACGAGTTGCTGTCGGTGGTGGCGCACGAGATGGGCCACTACAAGCTGCACCACATCCCGCAGCGCATCGCCATCAGTGTCATCCAGACGGGCGTGCTGTTTCTGCTCCTGTCGGTCTTCCTGCAGGTGGAGGGCCTGTTTCAGGCGTTCTACGTGGACCAGCCGGCAGTCTACACGGGGCTTCTCTTCTTCGGCCTGCTCTACTCGCCGGTCGACTTGCTGCTATCGATTCCGCTGAACGCCTGGTCGCGCCACCACGAGTTCCAGGCCGACCACTTCGCCCTGCGAACAACGGGACAAGGCGAAACGCTCATCAGCGGCCTCAAGCGCCTCGCCGAAACGAACCTCTCCAACCTGACGCCCCACCCGCTCACGGTGACCCTCGACTACTCCCACCCGCCCCTCCTCCGGCGCATCGACGTCCTCCGCTCGGCAAAAGCGGCCGAGGCGGCGTAGCCCCTTCCCCACAATGCCCAACCCCATAACACTCAACATGTAACGCTCACCCCTCAATCGCTTCCTCCTCCACGAGCGGCAGTCGAATCCAGAACGTTGTCCCCTCCCCCTCGGTCGTCTCGTAGCCGATTTCGCCTCCGAGCTCGTCGATGCTCTTCTGGGCAATGGCAAGGCCAAGCCCGGTGCCGCTCGTCTTCGTCGAGAAGTTGGGCTCGAACACCTTGTCCTGCACGTCGGTCGGGATGCCAGTGCCATTGTCAAGAACCGCGCTGTAGACCCGAGGCCCCTCCTCAGCCTGCTCCCGCCGAGCGATGACTCGCACGCGCCCCTCGCGGTCATCGGGGAGGGCCTGCAGAGCATTCTTGAGGAGGTTGATGTAGACGCGGCGCAGTTCCTCCCGGTCGGCCTCTACGACTAGGGGATCATCGGGTAACTCAAGGGTCAACGCGTCGTGGTTGGCGGCTTCCTCTTCCATGAGCGAGGCTGCCTCCTGGATGATGTCGGTCAGGTCGACCGGCTCAGGGACGCGGGTGGGCAGCCGCGCGAACGTCGAGAACTCGTCGGCGATGCGCACGAGGGACTCCACCTGTTCGATGAGCGTACTTGTAATGCGGTCGAAGACTTCGGCGAACTGCGACGACTCGCTCGCGCCATTGGCCCGCTCAAAGGCCCGTCGCAGGTGCTGGATGGACAGCTTCATGGGCGTGAGCGGGTTTTTGATTTCGTGGGCCACCTGCCGGGCCATCTCGCGCCAGGCCAGCTCCCGCTCCTGCCGGGCCAGCTTGCGGCGGCTCTCAGCGAGCTGGTCACGCATCTCATTAAACGTCTGCACGAGGTCGCCAATCTCGTCCCGGGTGTCGACGGAGAGGGACCGCGTAAATCGTCCCTCGCCCACGGCCTCCAGGCCTTCGCGGAGCTGGGCGATGGGCTGGGCGAGGGCGTTGGCCAGCACCACCCCCGTGAGCATGACGACCACGACCAGCAGCAGCAATGCCCCGAAGAGGTAGGCCAGGGTGCGGGACTTTTCCTCCTGCAACTGCTCCTGCTGCGCGAGCGTGGGCACGCCAATGACCAGCTGCGGCCGCCCTTCGCCGTCGACCAGGGCCTGATAGCCCACCCGGTACCGGAACTGCCCGATGGCCGCCTCGGCGGTCACGAACCGGTAGGCCTCCCTGTACAGCTCGTGGTACACCGTGCCGGGCAGACGCTCGTTCACCAGACCGTCGCGCAGGAGCCGAGGCTGGCTCGTCCGTACGAGCTGCGCGTCCTGGTAAAGGTGAAGGTCAAGCCCAACCCGAGCGGCGAGCGTATCCACGTCCATTCGCTCCGCCACCTGCCACAGACGCTCGCCGGAGCGTGCCTCAAGGGCCAGCGTCTCTTCCACGCGGGCGAGGTGCTCGTGCATGCGCCGGTCGATGAAACGCTCATTTTCGCCAGTTACGACGCGCACGCCGACCACGCCGACGGCAACCATCGACACAATGCCGACGACGAGGAAGGCGTTGAGCACCTTGTTGCGGAAGCGTAGACGGGTAGCCGGGAGCCGTCCGCGGCGGTACCGTACGTACAGCCCGAGCAGGTACGCTACCAGTCCCACGCAGAGACCGGCGACGGTGAGGCGGAGCAGGTAGTAGAGGTGGTCGAAGGCCAGAATGGCGGGAATGCGCACGGCCGCGACGGACGCGGATGCGCCCTCGCCGCTGTCAAACTGGTGGTAGTACGTGAGGTACTGCCGCCCGCGCACCACCTCTCGCTGCCACAGACTGGCCTCCGCTGTAAGGGCCCTGCGCTCAGCGGACTGCAGGCGCGTCCGCCCAAAGTCCCGCCCCACGCTCCGCACGAGCGTACCTCCCCGGAACTCCGCGAGGGACAGGTCCGCGTACAGGTCACCGTATGAGCCATCGGGCAGGAGCACCCGGGACACCCCGAAGCCCGTTCCGGGCAGGAGCGACTGCGGCTCGATGCGGAGCAGCACCCAGGCCTCCGCCGAATCCGCCTTCGGGGGCAGGCCGAGCAGGCCGGCGTACTGGAAGCGGCTGCGCTGTGCAGGCCGCACGGTTGCTTCGCGGGGAAGCTGCTCAATTACGGGGCCGAGCATTCCTCGGTAGGAGGGGCGAAGGGCGGTAAACGCCTGCCGGGCGGCCTGGTCGGAGGAGACCCCTTGTACCCGCCCCTCAGGCGTGTACTGACGACGCACAGTGCCGTCGGCCCCCAATAGGCTGAGGCGGACTTCGTAGGTGGCGAGGGACGAGAGTAGGGACTGCCGCACAAGCCGCGTGGCAACTGAGTCGACCTGCGCGCTTGTGGCCCGATCGCCCTCTGTCGGAGCCTCCGGGAACGCCGCGGCAGCAGTACGGAGCACCTGCCGAATGGAATAGAGGACGCGGGGGTCCTGCCCCTGCTCGAACGAGAGGGCCGCGTCGACCATGTGCTCCTGCCGCTTCGCATCCATCCCGGCGTAGAGCAACGGATAGAGCAGCAGCGTCACGGCGAAGACCCCTCCGAGCAGCCCGCGGAGCGTGAGTGCTTCTCCCCCCTGGACTCCGACGAGCCCATAGGTCGCCACGCCCCCCACGCCCGCCAGGACTGCCAGCACGTAGGGCAGCGCCACCAGGGCCTGCACGTTGGTGCCCAGGTAAAGCCCCACCAGCCCGGCCCCAAACAGCACCGTCCCGAGGACCAGCCCAATACCGCGGGGCCAGGCGTGCGGACGGTGCCGCAGCAGTCGGTGAATGGTAATCCACGTGCCTCCGATGCCCACGAGCACTCCTGCGGCCACGAGAAGGAAGAGCCCGCATAGCACCCCTAGAACGAGCGGCTCCGGAAGCAGCCCCGTCCGCGAGAAGAAGTCAAGCGTACTGTCGAGCACCGCCCGCCGCACCACAAAGGCGAGCACTACAACCCCCCCAAGGCTGCCCCCCACGATCCCAACGAGGGTTCCTAGAAAACGCCCGACGTGGGGGGCCCGCGGCGTCTGTGCGCGGAAGGTCGCTGGAAGATCGCTCAGGGCATCTACCGGGGGGCGATAGTGCCGTGCCAGGTACACCATGCCCACGGCGAGCCCCCCGGCCCAGAGCCCCGTGAGCAGCAAATCCCCAATAGACCGGAGGATCCCTCCACCCAGTGTGGACGCGAAGTACGTGGGATTGAACAACGGCGCAATGCCCGTTCCCGAAACGGCCCATCGGCCCGGCACGTCGAGCAACAGAACGGCGTAGCGGGCCCCGACGGCCAAGAGGGCAACGACGGTGAGACGCTGCAGGGCCGCCTGCCGGCTTTCACGGTGCCGGCGCAGCCCCGGTCGCCGCGCCAGCCGCAGGTACCAGTCCACGACAAGGACAAGCCCCCATCCCAGCAGCCCCACAACCCACCCCACGAGCAAGTCGGCGTAGAGCGACGCCGTCCGCTCTACCAACTGCTGGGGCGACGGGGGCACCACGATTCCGTACCCGAGCATCGTCCCGTCGACCCCGCGAAGGGCACGGTGGGGCGCAGAAGGCGCCGGCCCGCCCCAGCGCACCCGCACCAACTCGCCCGTTTGCCGTCCCCACCGATCCTCCAGGCTCATCGCCTGCACGTATCGGTTCTGGACCGGCGGCCGGTACCGAACGATCTGCACCACTCGAACCGCCCCGAGCACCGCCCCTTCCGGGGCAACAGGGACCCAGGCACTGAGCGCCCACCGCCCCCGTCCGTCCTGAACGAGCGTCGTTTGAGGGGTGCGCGGCACACCGGCACCAACCTGCGTGCTATCGAAAGGAGTCTGCGCCCCGGTCCACGCCAGAATCCGTCCGTCGGACGCGTACACCTCCACGGTCGTGTGGGCGTCGGTCGTGAGCCCAGTCACGTACCGGGTAAGCCCCTGCGCACCGCCTTCCTGCGCACTCCCGCCCCGCAGCCCCCCTACGATGCTCGAATCAGCGGCCAGGCTCTGGGCCCGTCCGTGGAGACGGTCGCGGAGGGTTACGAACCGGTCCTCAATCGTCGTGAGCGTTGCCTCAACGACCGACGCCTGCCGGGCGTCCGGGGCTGCCTCTACGGCCCGGACAGCGTAGAGCCGAACGAGCGCGGTCACCACAATCGCGCCCGCGAGCCCAATCCCGAGCCCCCATCTCCACGGATGCGCTCGCAGTGTACGAAGCAGGCGGTCCATCGTGCGTGGCGGCGAAGTGAATCCACGGCGGAAGCGGGGCCGTGCGGAATCCCCCGACAGCCGGGGACGCGCCCCGCTCTGCCTCCCACGGACTGCCCCGGCAACACGTTCTCATCCGGACGGGCCCTCGATCCGAATCTCATGCAGGTGCCAGAGCTCCTCCCCCTCCGGCTGCCCTAGCCGCACGTATACCTGAAGCCGCCGTGCACGCCGGACCTGTTCATACTCCCCCTGCACAAAGCAATTCGTGCCGGTTTCCATCACGTCGCGCACCTGGAAGCGCCGGGGGGTGTGGCGCCGGAAAAACTCACGGAGGACGTACAGCGCCTGCGCACTGCTGTAAAACGTACGTGTCCCGAAAAGCGTGATCTCGACGCGGTCGGCCGCCGGCGTAAGGAGGCGGCCCGCATCCCCGTCCGCAAAGGCCGAGGCAATCCGCTGTACGACCGCCGGCGGCTCTTCCTGCCCCGTCGAATCCGCCGGTTGGCCCCAGGCGACGGACGGTGCTCCGCCGATGACAGTCAACAGGACGAGCACCAGCAATCGTCGGGGGATGGGCATGGTGACAGAAAGCCGGCGAGCGAACAGGGGATGGGATCTCGTCTATGATCGCGCAAAAAACGGGCCGACTGCTCCGTGCGGCGATCCAGGCGGCCTGCTCCCCGCCCACCGTACGGCGCCTCATACACGGCGTCCACCGTACCGATCAGTTTTCCGGATTGCCGGCCCTACACGAGGCGGTGCGGCACGCTGTCGGCGCCCTCCAGGAATGCCTGAATCGAGGCCACGCACATCTGAGCCATCCGCATGCGGGTGTCGGTCGTGGCACTGCCCAGGTGCGGCGCCAGCACCACGCGGTCCTGCTCCAACAACCCGGGATGCACGTCGGGCTCGTCCTCGAACACATCGAGCCCGGCCCCCGCAATTTCCCCGTCCGCCAGGGCCTGGACGAGGGCCTCTTCATCGACGACCGGGCCCCGGGCCGTGTTTACGAGGAGTGCCGACGACTTCATGGACGCCAGGGCCTCCGCTCCGATGAGGTGGTGGCTGTCTGCGTTGTGGGGACAGTGCAGCGAGACGACGTCGCTCGTCGCCAATAGCTCGTCGAGCTCCACGTAGCGGGCGCTCACCTGACGTTCGATGGTCGGATTGGCTCGGGTCCGGTTGTGGTACACCACGTCCATCCCGAAGCCGAGGGCCCGCCGGGCCACCGCCGTTCCGATCCGCCCCATTCCTATGATGCCGATCGTCTTGCGGGACAGTTCTGTGCCCAGCATGAGGGTGGTCTCCCAGCGCTCGAAGCGGCCGTCGCGGACGTATCGGTCGGCCGCGGGGACGTGGCGGGCCACAGCCAGCAACAGCGCCCACGTGAGGTCGGCGGTCGCATCGGTGAGCACGCCGGGCGTGTGCGTCACGGCCACGTCGTGGGCCTCGGCCGCGGTGAGGTCGATGTTGTCGGTCCCCACGGCGTACTGGGCCACCATCCTCAACCCCGGACGGGCCTCGAACAATCGCTCCGTAATCGGATCGGCCAGAACGGACAGGAGCACGTCGGCCCCGTCGGCAAGAGCAATGAGTTCGTCGACGGAGCGCGTGCTGCCCTCGGGCGGATCGCACACGGTGAGCGCGTGGTCTTCGCGCAATCCAGACAGGCCGCCCTCGATCAGGGGACGGGTCGCGACAATGTGGGCCATGAACCGAAGTGGACGTACAAGAAAGTCGTTGAGTCGGGATGCCGCCCACGAAGCTACAAACCGGCAGGCACTTCGTCCAGGCGAGGAGTCGGCGGGGCAGGCATGGGGGGCAGAGTTTTCGAAGCCAGTTAAGGCGGTCCCCCTTACGCACCTACTCGAGATCCACCTTCGTCACCCCGGCCCCGCCCTCCTCGATCGGGGCGGTGCGGTAATCCGCAATGTCGGGGCGCTCAGCGAGAAGGTCGTGGAGCGCGTTGCGCAGGGCACCAGTGCCTTTGCCGTGCAGGATCTCAACGGTGTCGAGCCCCGCCGCCACGGCGTCGTCGAGGAAATGCTGCACGCGCTGGCGGGCCTCCTCCACGCGCTCGCCCCGCACGTCGATCGACGGACGCGCCTCGAGGGCCGTCATCTCGGTGCCGCCGCCCATCTTCTCCTCCGGCCCGGACTCCGATCCTCCGACCTTGGTAAGCCGGTCGAGCGCAACGCGCATGTGCATCGACCCCATCATCAGACGGGCCTCCCCGTCCTCGATTTCTTGCACCTCCACGGCGGTCGCCCCATCATCGACCACCACCCGGTCGCCTTCCTCAATGGGCTGGGCCGGGGCCGTTTGGGGCGCCTTGTCCTCGGTTGCGGACGGGGCCTCCTCCGCCTCCGTCTCGGCCTGCTCGCGCGCCTCATGGAGGTCCTCTTTGTATTCTTCGAGCCGCTGGCGGGCCTCCTGCGTGGCGTCCGACTCGGCCTGCGCCTCCTTGATCTCCCGAATGGTGTTTTCGATGCGGGCATTGGCCTCCTCGACGATGCGTTCGGCCTCCTCCAGCGCCTGTTGACGAAATTCATCGCGCTCTTTCTCCAGCTTCTGCACCTTCTCCTCGTAGCGCTGCTGGTTCGATTCCGCCTTCTCACGCGCCTTCCGGGCCTCGTAGAGCTCATCTTCAAGCTCTTGCGTGCGCCGTTCGAACGTGGAAATCAGGTCTTCCATCGCCGTCTTCTGGGTCCCGGCCAGGTCGCGGGCTCGGGCCAGCAGATCGTCGGCCAGGCCCATGCGCTGAGCAATCTCGAAGGCATAGGAGGAGCCGGGCACACCCTCCTGGTAGCGGTAGGTGGGCCGCAGGGTGTCCTGGTCGAACTCCATCGATCCATTCTCGACCGCCGCTGCCTCGTGGGCGTACGTCTTGAGTGTGCCGTGGTGGGTGGTGGCGATGGTGCGCGCTCCCGCGCCGGTGAGCCGCTCTAGGACCGCCTGCGCCAGCGCGGCGCCCTCGTCCGGGTCCGTGCCGGTGCCGGCCTCATCGATCAGGACGAGCGCATTGTTGCCCGCCACGTTGAGCATATGGCGGAGGTTGGAGACGTGCGAACTAAAGGTCGACAGGTCGTCCTCGATCGACTGCTCGTCGCCAATGTCGGCCACGATCTGGTCGAACAGGGGAAACGAGGAGTGTGGGGCGGCCGGAAGGGGCACACCGTAGGCGAGCATGAGCGAAAACAGCCCCACCGTCTTCATCGCAACCGTTTTGCCGCCCGCGTTGGGTCCTGTGATGACGAGCGTGCGGAAGTCGGCACCGAGTTCCAGATCGAGGGGCACCACCTCCCGCGGCGGAATCGCGTCTTCGTCGTCGGGCCCTCGTCCGGCGGTCTCGCCGCCCTCCTCGAGGCCCGAAAAGTGCAGCTCCAGGACTGGATTTCGACCCTCATAGAGCTCGATCCGCCCCTCGTCGTTCAGCTTGGGTACCGTCGCGTCCAACCGATTGGCGAGGCGCGCCTTCGCCCGCAGCACGTCGAACTGCGCCAGCACCTTCAGGTTGACCTCAATCACGTCCGTCTCGGCCCGCACGTGGTCGGTCACCTCACGGAGAATACGCTCAATCTCGGCCTGCTCGGCACTTTTGAGCTCGCGCACCTCGTTGTTGAGCTCCAGGCACGCGGCGGGCTCGATGTAGACCGTCTGTCCGCTGGCGGATCGGTCGTGGACGAAGCCTTCCACCTTCCCCTTCGCACTGGCACGCACCGGGATGACCATGCGCCCCCCGCGGAGGGTGGCCTGCTCACCCGTGGCGTGGCCCTCCCGCACGGCACGGCGCAGCGCCTTGTCGAGCGTCGTGCGCAGGTCCTCTTCCTTCTTGCGAATCTGGTGACGCAGGCGCCGCAGCTCCGGCGACGCGTCGTCCCGAATGGCCGCGTCTTCGTCGATAACCGACGCGACGTGCTCCTCTAGTTGCCGGAGGGGCGTGATGCGCGCCACGGCGTGGGCCAGCCGCGGGTAGTCGTCGCGCCGAGCCGAAAAGTGCTTCTTGAGCCGCCGGAGCGTAATGTGGGTCTCCCGGATCGCCTTCAAATCCTCCGGGTCGATGTAAGCGTCCTCGGGGGCCGCGCGGCGGAGCGCGTCGCGCAGATCGTACATCGGACTCAGGGGCACCGAGTCGCCGTACCGAAACGCCCCCTGGAGCTCTTCCACCCGGTCGAGCTCGGCCCGTAGCCAATCCATCGTGCGGGCCGGTCGCATGGCGTCGAGGCGCTCTCGTCCCATCGGGCTCTGCACGAGTCCCTCGAGGCGGCCCCGCACTACGTCGAACCCGAGTTTTTCTTCTAGCGAGTCAGGATAGGTCTCCATGGGCGAGGTCGAAGGTCAACAGTCAATGCGGGCGACCCGGGCGAAAGGGAGGGTTCACGATGCACGATCCACGCCCAAACCGTCGGGACTGTCCTCNCCCTCACGCGCCGCCCCTTTCCCCAACAAAGAAACGGGCCGCCTGCTCCCACCGAACCCGGGCCCGGCGGAGCGGCGGCCCCTCCTTCAACGCAAACTTCCAGTTCTTTCGCCCTAACTGCGCAGCTCGACATTGATCTGCGAGTGATCCCCCACGTTGATGCTTTGTACCTGCTGATCGATCGCGGCGTGCCGGCCTACGACCGAGTCTTCGAGCACCGCGTTCTGAACCGAGCCCTCGGCGAAAACAATGCTATCGCGCACCACCGAATCGGAAACGGTGGCCCCCTCTTCGATCGAGACGTGCGGGCCTACCACCGCGTTCGTCACGGTCGCGTCCGGCCCAATGTAGACCGGGTCATGGATCACGCTGTCCTCGACGGTGCCCTGGTGCAGATCGTCCGACTCGCGCTCCAGCACGCGTCCAGTCGTCTCCAATAGCGCCGGGATGGTGCCGCAGTCCATCCAGGCGTCCACATTCGCGGTCGTGAACTTGTCCCCCTCCTGCAGGCGACGGTCCAGCGCGTCGGTGAGCTGGTACTCGCCATCCGCCCCTTTCAGGTCGTTGCCAATTACGTAATCGATGCCGGCCTTCAGGGCGGCAAGCTCTCGGATGTAGTAGATGCCGATGAGGGCCTCGTTGGAAATCGGCTCGTCGGGCTTCTCCACCAGTTCCGTCACCTCTTCACCATCGCGCACGGCGACCCCGAACCGGCTCGGGTCCTCGACCTCCCGCACGAAGGCCATGACGTCCGCGTCGCCGAGCGACACTTCGTTCGTTAGCTCAAACAACGTGTCGGCAAAGACGACGACGCCCTCGCCCTGCAGGTGCTCGCCCGCGCACCCGACGGCGTGGGCCGTGCCGAGGGCCTCCTGCTGGACGGGAAAATGCGGTGTGATGCCCCGCTCGTCACAGAGCTCCGTGAGTTGGTCCCGGATCTCTCCTCCAAAATCCGGCCCGAGCACAAACACGCCGTCGTCAGGGGGCTCCGGAAGCACCCGCGAAAAGGTGTCGACGATGCGCGCCACGATGCTCTGGCCCCGAACGGACAGAAGGGGTTTCGGGGTAACGTGCGAGTGTGGGCGAACGCGAGTGCCGCGCCCGGCCATAGGGACAATAAGCTTCATAGGTGTCGTCGATGTGGGAAGTACGAAGAATGTGGAGTTGGAATGGCCCCGGGGATAGCCCCCCCGAAAACAGGCGTTGCTTTGGCCTGCGTAACAATAATGAGAGCAGGGGGCGAATGCCAGCGCTCGGCGCTCGTTTCCGTCACCTATCCCTCCTTTCGGCGCAGAGTGTATCGAATTTTGGACAACTCTGCGCACTACCGTCTACGAGCCACAGCCCCTCACGGACTGCCCGCTTCCGCTCACCGAATCTTTACAACACGCCAGTGTCGAGCGTACTTTCCCGAAAGGACGATGCGTTCAACCTCTCTCCCAAAGGAGAAGCGGTGGATCGGCAGCTTTTTTGGCCCACGCGAAGGGCCCAGCATCAGACTCTTGTACCCGGAATCCAGAGGATGTCGTGGTCGGGCGGCACGGACGTTGTTCTTCTCACTGGTCGACTTCGCAACCGTAGGGAATCCCGCGCAAATGTCCGATTGCCGCGCGCCCCGAACGACCGTGCGGGCCGGGACTGCGGAAACAAAAGAACACAGCGCTCCTACGTACTGAGGATTTACAGCGGACAGTTTATCGTTTCTTCTTGCACTTACTCCACCCATTATGAATACTCAATGGCCCCACCGTCTACTTGCGAACCGCTGGCTCTTCGTGGCGCTCATTAGCCTGGTCGGCCTCCAGTTCAGTGCGGCCCCTGCCGTTGCCCAGGACGGGACGAGCAGTGCCAATCAGGAGACGATCAAGAAGAAGAAGCAGGTGCAGAGCATGTTCAACGAGGGCAAGAAGGCAGCCCAGTCTGGCAACTACGAGCAGGCTGCGCAAACCTTCGAGGAGGCCCTGGCTCTAGCCAAGGAGGCGGAGTGGGACCAAGCGATCCAGATGTCGCAGCAATTCCTCGTCAAGAGCCTAACCCAGGCCGGCACGACGGCCAACAAGCAGGAAAACTACGGACAGGCCGTCTCCTACTACGACAGGGTGCTCCAGTACACGGACAACAACCCCTCGGTGCACTATAATCGAGGCATTGCCCTTCTCGGAGCAGACAGCACAAATACGGGGCTCCAGTCTCTCCAGCGGGCGATTGAGCTCGGAAACGAGACGGGCAACACTCGGGTATCGGGCCTGGCGACCGAGCGCATTCGTAGCGAGTTTCTGGCCCGGGCATCCGAGGCGCTACAGGGCGAAAATCCCTCCCAGGAGCAGATCAACACGGCCCTCGACGCCCTCGACCAGATGCGCGAGTATGTGGATCCGAGCGCAAAGTCCATGTTCTACCGCGCCCTGGCCCTCTTTCAGGGAAGCCAGCATGAGCAGGCCATCCAGACGGCACGCGAGGGGCTCGACATGCACCAGGGAAGCCGTAGCGACGCTGCGAAGTTCTACTACGTGATTGGCGAGTCGCAATTCGAACTTGGCAGCAAGGCCGATGCCTGCCAGACTTTCGAGAACGCTGCCTACGGCGACTACGAGGCACGCGCGAACCACTACCTCGAGAACGAGTGCGACGACCTGTAGCGTACGTACCGTCGGGCCTCCCTTTCCGGATCCGCCGCGGAAAGGGCCCTTGGTCCCGACGTCCACCGGGGTCTGCAATACAGAAAGCCCGTGCCGGTATCGGCACGGGCTTTTTCTGTTGGCTATACGTGCGCTCCACGACGGGACACGAGCCGCGGCCCGTTACACCGTCTGTTGCCCGCCCCAGTAGACGAGCGCAACGAGCAGAACAGCGGGCAGAATGATTGCGGCAAGGGTGAGCCACTCGAGCCCCGTGCCGGACGGGGCGTTGGCCTGGAAAGAGACTGCGTTCTGAAGCACCGTGGCAGCCAGCATCATCTTGGGGGAAAGAGGGGTGCGGAGGAGAGCAGGAAGATTGTTCGAAACAGAATACCGGACCATCTGCGTCGTGGTTTCCCGTCGCGACCTCGCAGGCTTACACGGTTCCGTTGACCTGCTCCTTCGGTACCGACTGGCCCGACCGGCGGGCTTTCACGTCGTCGACCACGTCCTCCAGGATCTCCTCCATCGAAAACTTTGGCTCATACCCGATTGCCTCCTCTAGCTTCGAGAGGTCCGGCACGCGCCGCTGCATGTCCTCGAACCCCTCCCCGTACACCTCCTCGTGGGGCACATGCGTGATCTCGAGGTCGGGGTCCACCCGAGCCCGGACCTGCTCCGCGAGTTCTCGAATCGAGAGTTCTTCCGGACGTCCGACGTTGAANACTTCTCCCTCGGCCTCCGGCGTCTCCATCAGCTTCGTGACCGCCCGAACCGCGTCGGCCACGTGCACGAAACAACGCGTCTGCGTCCCGTCCCCGTGCACCTGCAAGGGCTTGCCGGCCAGGGCCCGCTCCACGAACGTGGGCACCACCATGCCGTAGTTGCCGGATTGGCGCGGCCCCACGGTGTTGAAGAAGCGGACGCATAGCACGGGCAGGCCATGCTCTTCGTGGTACGCCTGGGCCAAAAACTCGTCCATCGCCTTCGAGCACGCGTACGCCCACCGGCGCTTGGTCGTCGACCCAATCGTGAGGTCATCAGTTTCTCCAAGCGACGAGCCGCCGCCATTTTTGCTCATGGCCTTTCCGTAGACCTCGGAGGTGGAGGCCAGGAGTGTTTTCTTTCCGTGGTGACGGGCAAGCTGCAGTACATTTTCCGTGCCCCGCACATTCGTCAGGATCGTCTCGACGGGCCGGTCCATGATGCGCTCCACCCCAACCGCCGCCGCGAGGTGCACCACCCGATCGGCCTCCGCGATGCACTGTCCCAGAACATGCTCGTTGAGCACGCTGCTAATCGTAAGCGCAAAGCGATTGTGATCCTCCCAATGACGCACGTTGGCAAGCCCCCCAGTGGAGAGATTGTCCAGCACGTGTACGTGATGGCCCTGCTCGATGAGCCGATCGGTCAGGTGGCTCCCGATGAACCCGGCTCCGCCAGTAATCAAGTAGTGCATGTTTGTACGTATCGGTAACGTGAAAAATTGAGTCCCCTCGGGTGCGGCTGGGGGCAAGAGCCTACCCGGCACAGAACACTCTCACTTCTTATGTGCAACACGAACGGACCGGACGAATGACCAGGGGGCGTCTGTGCATTCAGGCAGTCCGCCCGCTCCCAACCCGACGGATGGGACGCCTCATGGTCGTATCGCTTCTTCAGGAAGGGCCTCGCCTTCTCATCGGTTCCAAAGCGGGGCCCGCATCGGCGCACGGGGGCTACGCGCCCCTCCCTGATCGATGCCACATGCCCCGACTACACAGAGCAGGGTTCCACGCAAGCTGGGATTAGGAGGTCCCGCCCAGAAAGTGGCCGCCCCCCTTTTTATGCAATACAAAAACAAGATGGTAAAGCAATGGCGCGACGGGGAACAGCCCAGACGTGTCCTCCGAGGGCGCCGCCGCTCATTCCTTTGGCCACGCCGAGTCTTCCGGCAACTCCGCATCGGGGGGCTGTAGGACAAGCTCATCCGGCAGGTCGTTGATCTGGTCGTCCGGATTCACCACCGACACCAGCGGAAGGGCCAGCGCGGTGAAGAACTTCCCCATCGCGGCGATGAGAAACTCCTGTTGCAATTCGATCATGTCCTCTTCGAGACGCCCGTCGTCCCGCACGTGGCCCTCAATGTCGAGATAGAAGACCCGCGGCCAATCCGGAAACTCCGACTGCGCCTCTTGAAGGAGGGCGAAGATGTCCTGCGCGGCCGTCTCGAAGTCATCCTCCTTCCCCACGATGTGGTACAGGGAGACCGTGTTGTCGAACTGCATGTGGAGACCGGGCGCATCCGGCTTGTTGTATTCCGGCACAAAGTCCGGACGGTCTGGGGGAGAAGCCATTCAGCACGCGGAAAGACCTGTTCGCAGAAGCACGATTTCGTTGAATGCCCGTTCGGCGTGAGGGATTCGCCCCGACAATAATGCTGGGCCGTGGCCCCACGCCTTGGCGAGGCGCCCGATGCCGCTACTGCGAGTGCGAGGCCGTGGGCACACCACACGGCTCCGCGTCAGGGGCTTCATCGTCGGTTCGCTGGCGGCGCTGGCGCTCAACGGAGTACGCCAGAATGGTTTCGAAGAGGGCCTCGGCGAGGTCCGGCGACAAGCCTTCGTCCCGCGCAACGGACCGGACGTGGGCCAGCAGTTCCGCCTCACGTTCCGGATCTCGGACCGTATGGTCCGTATCGGCCTTCAGGGCACAAAGCTCGTCGACGACGGCCGTTCGTTCGGCGAGCAGCTCGACGACCCGCTCGTTGATCTCGTCGATTCGGGCACGAGCCTCTTCCAGGGAAGCAGGCGTAGAGGAAGTCATGGGCAGGTCTCCAAATCAGGGAAAAGGGACAATCGGCGTCCCCACTCGCCGCGACGCCACCGGCCCATGAACGACAAAACCCCGCCGGGGCCGAGGGCGATCGGCCGGCGGGGAACAGGAGAGAACAAATGCGCTCGCGCTACACACCACCGGCCGCTAGGCGATAAAAATAGGCATACGCGTAGCCCGGATAGACGCAGGCGAACGCAGACTGCCCATCGGCCGTGCCGGCGTGAGGACGGCAGGCAGACCCAGCGGCGGATGTGAGAGCGCGTGTATTCATAGCTGCTGTACGGTAGGGGATGGGGGAAGCGATGTCAAAAGATCCACGAGTCTACGCAGAAAGATCATACTTCTCCTCTCATACGTCGAGGACGGGCCGGTCGGCGTAGTACGCCGTCACCCAGTCGGCAAAGGACTGGAGGCCGTCTTGAATGGGGGTGTCCGGCTCATAGCCCAGAAGCGACCGGGCCTTCGAAATGTCGGCGTAGGTGCGCTCCACGTCGCCGGGCTGCTCCGGAAGCCGCTTGATCTCGGGGGAGATGTCCATCGCCTCAGCGATGCCGGTGATTAACTCCTTTAGTTTCGTTGTCTCCGAGCCCCCGAGGTTGATGATTTCGTACTCCGGCGCGTCGCGTGACGTGGCCCGGCGAAGGCTCCGGAGAATGCCGTCGACAATGTCGGTGACGTAGGTGTAGTCGCGGCTGGAGGTGCCGTCCCCGTACATCGTGATGGGCTGGTCCGTAAGCAGTTGCCGGGCAAACTTGTGGATGGCCAGGTCGGGCCGCTGCCGCGGGCCATAGACCGTAAAGAAGCGTAGGCAGTGCACCGTGAGGTCGTAGAGGTGGTGGAACGTGTGCGCGAGTAGCTCACCGGAGCGTTTCGTGGCGGCGTACGGCGAGATGGGATGCGGCACCGGGTCGTCCTCCGAGAACGGCACCGCGTCGTTGTTGCCGTAGACCGAGGAGGACGAGCCGTAGATGAAGGTGTCGATGCCGAGTTCCTGGGCCACCTCGAGCATCGACTGCGTGCCGCCCACGTTGGTCCGCTCGTAGGCCATGGGGGCTTCGATGGAGGGCCGCACCCCCGCTTTGGCCGCCAGGTGCACAATGGCGTCCACCCCGCGCCCGTGCAGGGCCTGCAGAAGCGTATCCGTGTGGCAGATGTCTGCCTCGATGAGCGTAAAGAGGTGCGCCGGAAAGTCTTCAATCCCTTCCTCTTTGATGGCACGGGGATAGAAGGGATCAAAGTTGTCGACGGCCGTGACGCGGTGGTCGTCGTTCAGGAGGCGGCGGCAGAGGTGACTCCCGATGAAGCCCGCGCCGCCGGTGACGAGGATGTGCATGGGTCGTCAGACGTGAGTGAACGAATGAGAATATGAAAGGCCCAGACTTACCCCCTGAGCTACGGTACATAGTAGGCAACAATCATGACAATAGGATGCCGCCTAGTCGGTTGGAATTACATACCTAATGATAACATCCCCAGGACAGGATATGTCCACTCGCGCAAGAAAAGAGCTTTGAACTACAGCCCTCCTCACAGATGAAACAGGACATCAAGACTTCTAATTCTGAGGGAGCACTTCTCCTTATCGTATCTTCCGCCCTCGTTTCCAGAATCGCCGAATGGCTTCCGCATCCGGAAACGAAAAGTACGTCGCCTCGTCCTCCGGATTATCCTTCGTCTCAAATGTCCCGGACTCAATCTTCTGGACAGTCTCCACCAGGGCAGAGGCTCCGTACTGCACCTTCGACCGAAGCACAAGCGAGTGAAGCGTATCGTCGAGCCGAATAGGCACCTCCTTTTGCACGATAATCGGCCCGTCGTCCAGTTGCTCGTTCATGTAGTGGACTGTCACGCCTGTTTTCTCCTCTCCGTTTGCAAGTACCCAGAAGCTCGGGAGCTTTCCGCGATACTTGGGGAGCAATGCACCATGTATATTGATAACACCCTCGGGCGGACACTCCAGCAGATCCTCCCGCACGATCTGGGGACACGCGATAGAGACTACGAGATCGATGTTGTGCTCGCGTAGGAAGTCGAGAAAGGCTGGATCGTTCACATTCTCGGGGGTGTGCTCCGGAATGTCGTACGCACGGAGCGCGCCTCGCACGGAATGAATCTCGTCAAGTCCCATGGCTTGATCGAGCAGATCCAGGGCTTTGTGCCGCGCAAAGTCCAGTCCGTTTAGCACCGTTCCCCGTACGCCCATCAGGCGAAGGTAGTCGGGCACGTTGTCGACCGCAATTTCGCCCTTCAGTACTGCAGCCCCCACAACATGGGCGGATGCGGGCTTTTCCACCATGAAGCGATCTAGCAGCTTCGGGATGTAAAACGCATCCGGCTGGGTGAGGAGAAAAAGATTCATACGGACAGGGCCTCCAGTTCACTGGCAAACACGTCGCGGTACGGGCGAAAGGTAAAATCCCGAAACAGCCGCTCCAGTTTTGACAGCGTGGAATCCAAATTCCAGTAGTGCGTCGCGCTCACCCGAAACGGCAGATCAATCTTCGGATGCTCCGGGTCCACCTCCCAGGGATGCACGTAGACGCTGATGTGGTCGCCACACTCCTCAATTCTTTTGAGGAGCCACCGCTGGAGCCGATACGGATAGATCCGCAGGTAAGCCCCGCCGCCACAGGGCACGTTGGCGTCGGGGAGCGGAGCGGGGAGCGGATACGTCGCGACCGGTACCTCCAGCATCTGTGCTCCGTCTTCGGACTCAATCACGGATGGCTGCCGATCCGCATTCGGAATGCCATACCGGTAGTTAAATACCGGGTGTATGCTGGAATCATAGAGAATGCCCTCCTCCCGCAGGATATCAAGGGCCCAAAGGGAGTCTTCTGTGATGGTGAAGTAGGGGGCACGATGACCGAGTACTCGCTCTCCTGTGAGATCCTGAATCAGTTCAATCGAATGCCGAAGTTCCCGACGAAAGCGTCCCGGCGACAGATTGTAGACTTTCTCGTGTGAGTAGCCGTGCGTGGCAATTTCGTGCCCTGCCTCGTGAATTCGTCGAACCAACTCGGGATGCTCTTCGGCGACCTTACCGAGCACAAAGCAGGTCGCCGTCACGTCGTAGCGGGCCATAAGATTGAGCAAGTCCTCCATGCTCACCTTGACCCGACGCTCAAAGCCCTCCCACTGGTCCATAGGAATCTCGATGCCCTGGTACCAGTCTTCGACATCAATTGAAAAGACGTGCCCTGTACGTCCCTGGTTTTCCATTACACTGCCGTCGTTTCAGAATGAGCGGTAACCCCGCTCTTCTCTGCAACCTCTTCGTACACCGACATCGTCTCCGACACCACTTGCTCCACTGAGAACTCCTCCCGGACGATTTCCCGCCCCCGAGCGCCCATTTCCCGACGTCGCTCCGGGTTTTCAAGGAGATCAGAAAGGGCAGAAGCCAAAGCTACGGAATCCTCAGGGGGAACAAGCACCCCATTCACCCCATCCCGCACGATCTCACGACACCCCGGCATGTCGGTTGTAACGATGGGCCGCTCACAGGCCGCTGCCTCAATCAGGACTTTCGGCACACCTTCCCGGTAGTAGGACGGAGAGGACACGATGTGCATTTGGGTAAATACAGCGGGCATATCTTCCTGAAACCCCCACCACTCCACGAGGCCTTCCTGCTCCCACTCGTTGATTTGTTCTTCCGAAACCGACATGGGATTGCTCGAATCTGTGTTCCCCACCAACACAAATCGGGCAGATTTGCCCTCTTGCGCAAGGATTCGGGACGCCTCGACAAACTCGCCCACGCCCTTATTCCACAGCAGTCGACCGGCTAGCAAGATGTTAGGAGTCCCCTCAGGTTCAGGAGCCGGCTGAAAGGAGCTAAGATCCACCCCAGACCCCTTGATGACATGACAACGCTCCTCCGCAACCAGCCCCTGGCTCACAAATGACTCCAAGTCATCCGGATTCTGGAAGATGACTCCCGTCCCCGCAAGAACAAACTGGAAGAGGCGCTTCAGTCCCCACTGTACCCCCCGGTACACGACATTCGTCTTTGAAATCACGTTCCCAAACGCAGAGGCCCCTCCCGTCACTGCGTTTACGACCGACGAGATGCCCGTGACTGTGGCTGCGATGGATCCGTAGAGAATTCCCTTGGCCGTGAAGTGATGCGCGATGGACGGGCGCTCTTGCGCATAAATAAGTAGGAGGTGGAGAACAGACCGAATTTCCTTCAACGGATTCATGCTGTGCCGGTCCAACTGCCACTTCCGGACCCGGTAGCCGTTCGACTCCATCTTCTCGGCGTACTCTCCGGGGGGAGTCACGAGAACGACGTCGTGCCCCCTCCCTTGGAGCTCTTCAGCTATGGGAAGCTTGAAATTGTACATGTACCAGTCATATGTCGCCAACAGCAGGAATTTCATCTAGCTACCAACTGTATCCAAGTTTTTGATTCATCCACTGTCCGAGAGTCGCAAACAAGATCTGGTGGTGCCGATCCAGTCCCGACCATGGATGTGGATTTGGCGTATCGGTCTTCCTCAAATGAATCTGCTGTTTGTGCCGAATTCGGTTCCCTCCCACATTGTGCCCAACCTCAAAGAACTCGTCGCGCCCAACCCTCCGAATCACGGCCCCCAAATTAACATCCACAAAGTCTCCGATTCCACGGAGCGTCTTTTCAGGGACTCGTAATAAGTCCTCGAACTTCACGCGATGGTAGCGATCGCTTCCGAGTGACCCGCCCAGTCCCCACGTAATCGCGTTTGCAAGAACCCATCCTATTGTCGTCTGCGTCCCGAGCCACCGCTTCTCGTCTATGTGGCCCTCCAAGGCCCAGTTCGATCCCTTCTCGACAACGGACCGCAGTGCGGCTCGGCCGTCACGAACGAGATGCAAAACCCGAACGTCGAGTCCCGCAATATTTTTTAACGCCCAGAATCGACCGGCCGCTTGACGCCCGGACTTGGACGAGTCTACGACAAGGTCGGCGCGTCCCTGCTGGGCAATGTATTCGAATAGCTTTCGGGTCCGACGTCGGTAATCCCGCTTCTCTTCTTCTGAATGAGAATCAAAAAGAAGCCTCGGAAGGGCGTGTCGGTGCTCAATGTCACGAACGACCCGTTCAAGAGAATTCACTTCTCTCGAATCTTTGAACAGCCCCTTCCAAAACGGGCAGTTTTCGTACGGCTCTCCACACGCGCACTTGCGATCTTCAGACTGCCAATCACTTCCAAGAAACACCAACTCCCCGACACTGACGACACGCGGATGTCCGCCAAGGAGCACATCAAGGACGGTGGACCCGCTGCGGCCGTATCCTGCAATGTACAGTACGGTAAGGTCGTTCACAGACTGTTCAGCGTTTCTCGTTCTACGGATAGACACTTATGTCGCCATATCCCATCCGACTGGTTAAATCGTTCAATTCGGGTACCGACATGATTCCCCGCTGTACACCCTCCGGATAGCGGAGTCCCGTCTCTTCATCTCGCGTCTCTCCCTTTGTATCATTGACCTGAGGGAGCGCTCGTGCAAAATGCTCAACAACCTGCGACTTTGGGAGATCGGCCCACTCCGAAATATTTCGGACACTGGAAAGTGGATTCTGCACAAAGGACTCGTGATTGAGCTCAAAAATCCGCTCGTCATCGATGGACTCAAAGTCTTTCAGTGCGTATCGATTGCACTGATAGTATTGCCAGGTCGCCACCTCGCCGACAGTCTTCGACTGCAACGTCTCCCATTCCGGGACGAGCGCGAATTTCCACCATTTATCTGCGTAATCCTTCAGATTCAGATCCCCGGCCACCGGATAGCTTGCCCTGGCAAACCGAGGGAGCTTAATCGGTCCGATTTTGTCCGAGGTATGCCATCCAGCGACTAACGAGTCGATATTCTTTGCAGGATGCCGCTGATTCCAAATAAAAAGCGCATCGGGAAACAGTCGATCAAGCAACGAAACCCGCAGCGAGTTTTTCGGCGTCTTCTCTAAGAAGCGAAAGTCGTCCGGTTTCACCATTTTTGAGCAGGCCCCCAGCGTTAGAACCGCAGTTGCACTGAAAGCACGTCCCACCAGACTGCTCGTCCCAAATAGCCATCCTGGATTATTGAGCACCTTGCTTATGTTCACTGCCTCCTCGTAAAACCGGCGGCGAACGGCCTCCACTGTCTCTTCGTCGGTATCCTCCTTCGTACAGCGATTGGACTGCCGCCCGAGTTTACGGGGATGATAGGGACCTTCCAGGATGTAGTGCGATTCTGCTCGCAAATGCCACAACTCCGGATGAACGGCCAAACAGCGCTGCAAAATCGTCGTCCCGGAGCGCGGAGCACCAATAATGACAATCGGACGTTGAATCATACTGTCAGCATTTTCGGCAATGCTGCCCTCGGACTTTAACTTTTTCGCTCTCCGTTGGTCACTTGAAGGTAACTCTCAACGTACTCCTTCGCTGTTCGCTCAATCGAATACCTCTCTGATGCCCGTCTCCGTGCCTTTTCCCCCCGCTCCTTCCAGCCACCTTCCCCCTCTTCCAGAAGTGCACCGATGGCACGGGTGAAGCTCTCAGGACGTTCAGGATTCGCGTAGATGGCAACATCCCCAATGACCTCTCGAAGCGTCGGAATATCCGAACAAACGATTGGAAGCCCCGCCGCCATGGCCTCCACAGCAGCGTTGCAGAACCCCTCCCAGAATGATGGTACAACGAAAAGGTCGAACGCGTGAAGGGCCGCGTAAACTGCATCCCGACCCACCTCCCCAGTAAGTACTACGTGGTCCTCAATTCCAAGTCGGCCTACCTCTTCTTCAATCATTTCGCGCTTGTCTCCATCGCCAATCAAGACGAGTCGGCATTCTCGCTCCGATTGCTCAACAACCTGTGCGAAGGCCTGCACAAGCCGCTGGTAGTTTTTCTGACCGATGAACCGCCCAACACTGCCTACCGTCACACCGTCGTAGTGATCTCCAAATGGAGGATCCCCCAAATTGGCCCGATCAATTCTGTCGACATCGATCCCGTTGTAGACAACTCTCCACTTTTCTCCGAGTAGTCGCTTCCGCCAGGATTCCATGCTCCGGTAGGTATTCTGGGAGTTGCACAGCACACGGTCCGCAAGCCCTTGACTGACAGTGTTGATCGCGCGTTGGCCCGGGGAGCGGTACACATAATTGTTGTGCTCTGAACGAACGAGACGAGACCGCATCACGCCTTTTCCGAGTAATGCCCCCCAGAAGGCAGGCATTGTGTGGTGCACGTGGAGAACATCCGGCTGGACATGGCGGAGGTACCGAGATAGGCGGTACACAGCCGTGAGGTCCTGACGGCTCTCTGCTTCCATGCAGACCGGGGCGCCCCCGAGCGATTCCTCAGAATACTGGGTTTTGTAGAACGCTACTGGATGCAACCGTATTCGGGCGTCCTCAATGAACTGCGCCACCTCAAGCGGAACTGAGGTCGGGGCGATTCGCCCCACGAGATACAGGACCGTGATGGGTTCCATATTAAATGTTATCCAGAGTCTGGGGAGGCTGTGGTCGGTGCCCCCTTTCGAACCGGCTCGTTTTCCAAGCCAACGAGAAGCCCAACGGCCAGCGCCATGAATAGGATGTTCAACGCCCCTCCTCCAAGAAAAATATTGATGGCCGCCCCAAAGAGGGCGAGCCCAACGATTTCCAGTCTTCTCGTCTCGGTACTGCTTGTGTTGCCATGGTACCGTCGTACCGAATCGCGAATTGCCACTCCCCACGCGAGCACGTAAAGAGTCAGCCCGGTGAGCCCATTCTCAACGGTGAAGCGCTGGTACTCACTGTGGGCCCCGATCATGTATCGTGACTTTCCGGAGTACGTCCAATCCGCAAGGGCCTCGTGCCACCGTCCCGTTCCGACCCCAAACCAGGGATGGATCAGAACCGTGCGGACCGTGAAAAGCAAGATATATAGCCGCGCGAGGTTGCTTCCCGACGTTTCGAACGCCGAAAGGTCCATCCGGAGATCGAAGTTCGAGAGCAGTACGTACACGTCTCCAATCGTTTCGAATTGTCGACTGACGTACTCAAATTGGAGCCCAACGGCCACGACCACCGCGATTGTAACTGCTCCTCCGACCAGCACTCGGGGATGCAGGATTCCCGCTAAGAGGCGACGGATGCCTCGTCCCTGATATACAAAGTACATCAATCCGCCACCGCCCATGAGGGCCACCCATCCCTTCCGCTCTCCAGACAACACCGTGAGAACGACTGCCACCAGGAGGGCAATACCCGCGTATCTCGACTTCCCTCGGAGAAATTCACCGAACGCCAGCAGTGCGAAGAGCGAAAAGACGTACTTGGAGTCGCCCAGCTCTTTGTACCCCGCGTAGTACCCATTGCTTACGTGCCACGCAGCCGCTCCCAGCGCCAGCAAACCGCTCCCAATCAGTAGGGTCCGGAAGAAAAGGCGCCGATGCTGGCTGCTCCGGATTGACACCGCGATCAGATGAGCCAGCAGCACAAACTCGATGACCTGGAGCGTTTCCTTTAGGGCGATTCCAGTGCTCGAAAGGAAGATGGCGTTCACACACCGGTACGAGTAGGTCGCAACGAAGAGGTAGTAGACGGTCGGCTTTGTAAGCGTATCAATGCGCCCTCTGACACTCGCCCGTCCGACCAAAAATAGTCCCCCAAGGCCAACCAGCGCGTCAAACGGGCGGAGGACAACACCAATTCTGTACTGGACCCCCAGGAATAGGGCCAGCACACAAAGAGCTGTATATCGTGATAGGAAACGGTCCATCCTACGTTTTACTCCGACGAGGATGGGTCGAGTGTAAAAGCCGTGGACCGATTTCGCCACGTCCAGATCTCTCGGTCCAGCACCTCCTCAACCCGCTGGACAGTA
>JGI1684J13235_1000018_pt1 | contig 55326 bp, 41 predicted proteins | sample PonA232FremontCA_2_FD_13235 | JGI IMG/M metagenome (IMG submission 13235) | reverse complement strand
GCCTTGTCCTTTTCCTGGTGTACCAGCTTTTCCGCCAGGGCCAGTTGTGATTGTCGATCTTTGCACCAACCGTCAATATTTGCTTCCAGGATCTTGGTCAATATCCTGTTGTAGGCTGGCCCCGGGGTGAGTCCCATGACCTTCAAGTCTTTTCCGTTGACTTCTATTTGTTCGTGTTTTAGCTGGCTCAGATAATAGGATATATTCTTTCTTATGTTTTCAATCTTGCTGGAGGCCATAATATAGAGGCAGCCCTCCACAGGGAGTGACTCCAGGATAAAATAAAGTTGGCTCCAGGAGGAAGACTCGTTCTTGTGCCATCTGAACAGTCTTTCCCTGGCAGTTTGTACCTCCTGGCGCAAGCGGGTAAATGCATCCAGTTCCTTTTTGTGGAAATTGAAGCGCCTGCAGATCATTTGTACCTGGTCCTGGTTGCAACCAGTCAAAAGTCCCAGGAAAAAGACTTTCCATGTTTCAGGAGTAGGGGAGGTGTACAAGAGTTCGTACCAATCCAGGATTTTCTTGATACTTTCCAGTATTTTTTCCTTTCCCTGGTTCAATTTCAGCTCCGGGTGGATGGCCTGCAGCATGTTGTATTTTTCCATGCGGGTCAGGCAGGTAAGCGGTGAAGATTCCTCGAATATGAGTTTCAGTTCCTGAAATATTCTGTTTCCGGACAATTTGTGGAACATATTAAGATAAAGGGCATTCTTTATAAGTCTTTCAGTCTGAACCCCGATCCGGAAATCAAAACGCTGCTCGAAGCGTATGGCGCGCAGGATCCTGGTAGGATCCTCCACGAAGCTCAAGGAATGCAGTACCCGGATAACCTTGTCCTTGATATCTTTTTGTCCGCCGAAAAAATCCACCAGTAATCCGAAATTTTTCGGATTGAGCTGTATGGCCAGGGAATTCATGCTGAAGTCCCGTCTGAACAAGTCCATTTTTATGGAGGAGAGTTCCACGGTAGGCAGGGCAGCGGGATGTTCGTAATATTCCATCCTGGCGGTAGCAACATCTATCCGTTGGTTGTCCGGTAGTATCACCACTGCTGTTTTGAATTTCTTGTGCGACCTGAATCTGCCTCCCCATTCGTTGGACAGGGCTTCGGCGAACTTTATACCGTTTCCTTCCACAACCAGATCTATGTCCAGGTTGGGTCTGTGCAGCATGATGTCCCGCACAAACCCTCCGACTGCATATACATTGTAGTCCATTTTACGGGCTAGTTCACCAGCCTTTTGCAGCAGCTTGAATATATCTTCCGGAAGCCGGGTTTTCATAAGGGCCTTGAGGTTCTTGTTTGAATGATTGCCCGAATTCAGTGTTTCCGGGATCCTGGCCGGTTCGTCCACCAGTGTGTTTATCAGGTCGGTACGGGTAATAACCCCGATGATGTGTTCGTTTTCAACCACTGGGACCAGCCTTTGTCCCTGATTGATTATTATTTCCATTACTGTATACAGACTGTCTTCCCTGGTAACAATAGAGAAGGAATACAGCATGTATTCCTTGACTTCGAATTCTCCCAGGCCGTGATTTCTGGCCCTTTCTGCCAGTTGATGCTCCAGGATCCCCATGCATCTTTTCCCTCCGGCCTCCACTATGGGTATTGCCTTTAGTCCGAATCTGGTCATGGCTTCTGCAGCCCTGGAAATGGTATCTTCCTGGGTGATAGTTATAGGAGGGCTGGACATAAGGGAATTGACCTTGATCTGGGGGTTTATGTGGGAATAGAGCAGGCCGAACAACTCGTCCCTGACCTGAACCAGGGTCTTGGACTTGATCGTGGCGGAAGCGGCAAAGGAGTGACCTCCGCCTCCCAGGGAGGAGCATATGGTGCCGGCGTTTACGCTGCTCAATTTGCTTCTGGCAACTACGTGTATCCGGTCCTGCATCCTGGCCAAGGCGAAAACTACTTTTATATTCTCTATCTCCATCATCTTGTGTATAAGTATTGCAAAGTCCTGGACGTATTTTTCAGTGCTCACCTCGGTGATACATACTTCCACATTGTTTATGGTGTGGGTTTGTGCAGTTTCCAAAAGCGTGTTCAGTATGGATACCTGCTCGGAACTGAGTTCCCTGTTCAAAAAGTCGGATATGAATTCTATATCCATGCCAGCGGATTTCAAGTCTGCTGCAGTCCGCAAATCGTGTTCCGTAGTTGAGGAAAAGGTGAAGCATCCTGTATCTTCGTAAAGTCCCAGACCCATCAGCGTGGCCTGTTCCGGGGAAGGGAAGATCCCCTTTTCCACAAGCAGGGAGTAGAGTACGGAAACCGTCGCCCCCCAGGGCCGGACCAGTTTGTAGGTGGCGGGGATATCTTCCTCTGAATCCGGGTGATGGTCAAAGATATGGATCTCGACATCCTGCTTTTCCAGCAGATGGGATATATGAGGAACCCTGTCGGAATGAGCGGTGTCACATATTACGATGGTATTTACAGACTCCGGATCAATATCCTTGTAGGTGTAAAAGTTGAGCAGGTAGGTTGCACTTTGGATGAAAAAATCCCTGAGGCTTTGTTCCTGGCTGCCGGGAATGATCAGGACAGCTTCCGGGTAGAGCATCTGTGCGGCTACCATGGAGGAAAGGGAGTCGAAATCCGCATTGGTGTGTGCAGTTATTATCGTGGGTGCTTTAATTTTGGAGTTCATAATCAGGATGTTTTTGTGAACGGGGATGATATTTTTTGTGAATTTCCAATAGCCGGTTTTGCTGAACATGGGTGTATATTTCCGTGGCACTGATGTCGGCATGGCCGAGCAAAAGCTGGACGGAACGCAAATCAGCCCCGCCTTCCAAAAGGTGGGTTGCAAAAGAATGCCGGATTGTATGCGGGGATATATTCCTGGTGATCCCGGCTTGTTGGGCGTAACGCTTGATCATTTTCCAGATTCCCTGTCTGGAGAGTGATCTTCCGGAGCGGTTCAAGAAAATGGCTTCTTCCTTGGGATAAAACCATTCCCTCCAGTTGGAAATAAAGTTGTCCAAAAATTCGTGGGCCTGTTTGTATATGGGTACTAGACGTTCTTTTTGGCCTTTTCCACGTATTTTTAGGATACCGGACTGGTCGTCGAAATCCAGGGGCAGTAGGTTGCAAACTTCGGATACTCTAAGTCCGGCGGCATACATGAGCTCCAGTATGGTGCGGTCCCTGTAACCCAATTTTGTGGAACAGTCCGGTTGTTGCAGAATTTTGCCGATATTTTCCTGGGACAGGACTTCAGGCAGTAGCTTGTTTATTTTTGGGTTGTCAAGGAGCCTGGCAGGATTGTAATTTGTCCAGCCTTGTTCATAAGTATAATCGAAGAACATCCGAAAGGTGGAAAGCCGTCTGGACACGGAACGGCTAGTGATTCCCTTTTTGCGCAGGTATAGGAAATAAAGGAACAGGCTTTGTTCGTCTATGTCTTCCATTCCGTGTGATTTGCTTTGCAGGAATGAAAACAGGTCGTACAAGTCCCTGGAATAAGATTCTATACTATTTTCCGTGAGTCCCTTCATCACCAGGAGGAATTCTATATATCCGTCAATCCAGGGATGATTGACCTCTTTGCCGGAATTGGATTCGAGATTCATAACCTAGTCCTTTAATGCTTTGATAAGCATTGCTTTAGATCTGTATTCGCCACTTACCAACTAGTGCTTTGTCACACATACTTTGTCTCTTTTACAATAATCTCATTCCGGCGAAGGACGGAATCTAGAAAAACAGAAAGAGACTGTATCCCGGATCAAGTCAGCCGGGATGACAGGGTCGCAATTAACTTGCTTATTCTGACCAACATTTAAAGTGTGACAAGACGCTAGTTATTGTCAATATGTCAGGTTTCAAACAGGGGTTAGGTTTTCAAGTTCAGGTTTTCAGTTAATCAAAGAGATTAGCAGAAACCCTCATGCTAGCTTTTTGATGGAATGAAATCAATTATTATTTTAAAACTTGGCATTCTGTTTTAAGTGTTTGGAACATCAATTTTAAAGAAAATTATTGCCTAAAACTTGGCAAAGGGAGAAATTTTCACTATAGTACCGGGGAGTTCGTGGATTTGCATCCGGATTTGGGGTGTTTTGCAGATTACCAATATCAAAAATTCTATAGGTTGTTATGATACAGACATACATCAGCTTGGGGAGCAATCAGGGTGATACCTTATATAATCTGGACTGGGCCAAGAGTCGTGTCCTGGAGATGGAAGGGGTACATCCGGGGAAAAGTTCAGTGGTTTATTTCACTGAGCCTCAGGGAGTCAAGGAGCAATCCTGGTTTGCGAATCAAGTGATAAGCGTCTTCGTGGATGCTGAACCTAATCCGGGAGAATTGTTGAAAGAATTGTTGCGAATTGAGGACAGTATGGGTAGAGTCCGGACAGAACGCTTCGGACCCAGGATTATGGATCTGGATTTATTGCTCTTCGGAAACATGGAAATTGAGACCAGAGACTTGGTGCTGCCTCATCCCAGGATGCATCAAAGGGCTTTTATCCTGGTTCCGTTGATGGATATTGATCCGGTTTTGTCACTGCCAAGCGGTCAAAGACTGGAGGATTTTCTGGCCAGGTTGGATTACAGTGTTTCCGGGAATAAGATATGGCAGGACTGATAGCACGGTGTAGGTTTTTGAATCAGGATTAGAATGTAATGGGAATCAAAATTAACTTAGTTTTAAGGTGGGGATATGTTAAGGATATTGATTTTTGTAGCTGCTGCTTTTTTTCTGTATAAGTTCTTTATTGGGGACAAAAAGAAGAAAATGGAAAAACAAAAACAGGAACAGGAGAATTTGTCCCATTCAGGTGAAATGGTCAAGGATCCGGTCTGCGGGACATATGTGCCCAGTGACAGCGATATAAGGGTGAAAGACAAGGGTGAAATCTATTGTTTTTGCAGTTACGAATGCAGGGACCATTTTTTGGAAAAGAAAATAGAAGATTGAAGAAGCTATAAGTTATAAGCTAAAAGCTGAAAGCAAGATAAAGAAGTTGGAAAAAGCAGAAAGTTCAAAGTTGAAGAAGAGATAAGCTGGAAGCTGTTTGAAAATATGATTAAATACATCGCAGCCCCTTTTATTTGTGCACTGATAGGTTGGTTGACCAATTATATTGCCATACGGATGCTTTTCCATCCCAGGCAGCCTGTGAAAGTATTGTTCTGGACTTGGCAGGGTATATTTCCAAAAAGGCAAAAGGAGCTTGCCAAGAATCTGGGAGAACTGGTTGAACAGGAACTTATCAGTCACGATGATATCAAGGGGGTTATCAATGATCCGGAATTTATCCAAAAGTTGCGAAATCAGATCGAGATTTATGTTGGGAGTTTCATAAACAAGAAATTGAAATCCATACATCCCGTACTTGCGAGTATCTTAAAGGGCAGGGCTCTGGAGAAGATGAAGGAGATGATCGTGCAGGAGGTGGAGCGGTTCATCCCGGATATGATAGAGCAGGCAGCAGGGGAACTGGAATCCAGGCTCAGATTCAGTCATATAGTTCAGGAAAAGATAGAGTCCTTTTCCATGGAGAAATTGGAAACAGTGATATTCACCATCATGAAAAAGGAATTGTGGTTCGTGGAAGTGATCGGCGGAGTGCTCGGGTTCTTTATCGGCATTGTCCAGTCAGGGATGTTCTTTTATTTTTAGCAGTGATTATTTGATTCACGGTTGAAAAAAACTGTGTTATTTGCAAAACTAATTCTTATACAATATTTGAACAGCCAAACAACTTAAAAATTAAGCAGCTTAAAAAAATTATGCCGGAATTAAAACAAACCCTAGGTTACGAATACCTGCAAAGTACCAAGTTTGACAGGCAGTCCTTGTTTACCCTTCGCAAGTCGCAAGTAGATCCCGCACCTCTTATGAAGGTGTACCGGGATGTGCCCAGGATATCCTTTCCTCAAGAGGCTTCAAGTAATCGGGATCTGCAGGGTTTGTTGTCAAAGAGAAGGTCCAGGCGGGATTATTCGGAGCATTCTATAGATCTTCAGGATCTGGGATTCTTGCTTTGGTCTTGCCAGGGGATTACGGAACAGCGGGGAAGGCTCTATCTACGTACAGCCCCGTCTGCAGGCGGACTGTATCCTATTGAGACTTATTTGGCAGTAAACAAGGTGAACGGGATCTCTCCAGGTTTATATCATCTGAACGTAAGGGATTTCGTACTGGAGCAGCTTGTGGAAGGGGATTTTTCCTCCAACTTGGAACAAGCCTGTCTGGGTCAGAAATTTATGGCCCAGTCCGCAGTCAGCCTGATTTGGTCCGCCGTGCTAAGAAGGAACATGGCAAAATACGGTCACAGGGGATTACGGTACATATTCATGGACGCAGGCCACATATGCCAGAACCTGCTCCTGGCCGTGGAAAGTTTGGGCCTGGCAGGATGTCCGGTTGCCGCATTTTTTGATGAGGAGCTCAATTCCATGTTCGGTCTCTCCGGGGAAGAAGAGAGTGTAATCTATTCTGCTGCAGTTGGTATCAGCAAGTAAGCTCTAGGCAATGCTCTTTTTTATGGTTCCCAGATCCAGATGGGATTGAATCAATTTTTCCCCGTGCAAGATCTTGAAATCATCCCTTACCTTGATACTGGACAGGATGTTTTCCATATTCTTGGCAACGGTATAAGTGTCGTCCCTCACGGTAATTATTGGAATTTCCAGCGCTTCCGCCCGGGTCAGGATGATGTCGTTGGGATACAGGTTACCGGTTAATATCAGACAAGGGCACTTTCCCTCCAGGGCAACCAGCTGCAGGTCCGATCTGTCACCTCCCACTATGATCGCGGCATCTTTGTTCTTTTTGAAATAGGTCATGAAATTTTCCACCTGCATGGTACCTATCAGGAAGTTTTGTATCATTTTTCTTTCCTGGTTCAATCCGGTAATAATTTTGCCGCCCAGACTTCTGGACAAATCTCCAATGGTTATGGAATTTAGTATGGGGTCCTCTTTAATTGTGCCCAGGTGGTGGATACCTCTGTCCTCCAACAAGGGGATAAGCAATTCGTTCACGTTTTCCATCCTGGATTCCGGTACGCTGTTCAGGATGAACCCTAGCATTTTGTCTCCCAGGTGTTCGTGTGCGCTCAGGATATAGTCGTAGTAGAATTCGTTGAAGAATCGATCAACAAGGATAACCCTGGAGTCAAGTTCTTGAACGATGTCAATGCCCGCAGCATGGCAAACTTTTCCTGAATGCAAGAAGCTCCCGGAACCGCAGATCAACATTACGTCCTTGTCCCGGCTCAATGTTTCATAGGCGTCTTTGATTTCACCGAGCATATCGGGACAACCCTCGGAAAATACCTGCATTCTTAGATCGTGTGTTATAAGAACAGGAGTTACCAATTCCAGATCTTCTTTCAATCCCAGTGCTTCCTGAACGAAAAACGCGTCTTCGTCACCCATTTTGTTATCATCTTCATAAAGTTTGGGAAGGGTCCCTACAGGTTTCATATAGCCCACTTTGTAGCCTTCTCTTTGCAATATAAGGCCCAGGCCAATAGCCAGCATGTTTTTTCCTGCATAACCCGTGGTAGAACCTATGTATATACTGGTAGGCATAATCCCTCCTTGTGAATTCTATGTTTGATGCTGTTTATTTTTTGCTTAAAATGCTCAAATATAATTATTAATCATAATACCATAATATATTTCCAAAATCCATATCTAAATTTACAATAAATGGATAAATTTGGTATTTAGTCTTTAAGCTTTGAAACTCAGGTATCAACTCTTTAGCTCTCCTCTGTCATCTGGTATCATTCCAACAACATCCTGACATCACTGACCCAGGCCTGCTCATCGTTTATCAGTACCGGATTGAATTCAGCCTCCGAGATTTGGGGGTAATCCATGGAGAACTGGGACAACTTTAAGATGATTTCCTCCAGTTGCTCCATGTTTACCTCTTTTTCTCCCCGCACTCCCTTTAAGAGCATGTATGATTTTATGCCCCTGATCATCTCCTTTGTTTCGGACCTGGATACAGGTGCAAGCCTGAAGGCTATGTCCTTTAAGACTTCTACATAAATACCTCCCAATCCAAACATGAGCAGAGGTCCGAATTGTTCGTCGCGTTTATAACCCACAATGACTTCTTTTACATCTTTCGGGACCATTTTCTGGACCAAACAACCCCGAATCTGGGCTTTGGGTTTCAAGGTGATAGTCCTGCTGGTAATTTCAGTAAACGCCCTTTTAACTTCCTCTGCCGAATTCAAATTTACTTTCACTCCGTTGACATCGCTTTTGTGAGAGATGTCAGGGGAAGCGATCTTCAAAACTACCGGATAGCCGATTTTGTCCGCCAGCACCGCAGCTTCACTACTCCTGCAGGCCAAGTAGGTCTCGGGTGTTGGCAGCCCGTAGGCCTGCAGTATTTCCTGGGCCTGGAATTCCACGATTTCTACTGCATTGTTGCCAGTTTGCCTTTCCTTGGCCTTTTCAATTACAGAATTGGCTTTTTGCGTGTCCACAGTGAAAGTTTCCGGAGTTTCCAGGGGCCTGTTCTTCCAGTGGGTGTATTTGTACATTGCATCCAGGCTGAATATTGCAGGATCCGGAAAATTGTAGCAGGGGATGTTTGCGTCCCGAAGCATTTCCTGCGCAGTAACCACGGATTTTTTGCCCAAGAAACAGGTGAAAATGGGCACATTCACGTTTTTGGAGACTTCGATGATATCCCGGGCGCATTCCTCCATTTGCTCGATCAGTGTACCCGTTGGAGTCAAAATAACCATCAGGGCGTTAACATTGTGGTCCTTGGCCACCACTTGCAAGGTTTTCTTGTATCGCTTGGCATCCGCATCCCCGATTATATCCACCGGGTTGTGCAAAGAGGCAAAGGAAGGCAGGAATTTTTGCAATTGTGCGATTGTCTCTTCGCTTAATCTGGTAATATTGAGGCTGGAACCCTCGCATGCGTCTGCGGTCATTATTCCCGGTCCCCCGGAATTGGTAACAATAGCCAGATTGGGACCTTGTGGGAGTGGCTGGGTGGAAAAGGCCTGCGCCAGGGTGAAAAGGCTGGAAATATCGTGCACCCTGAAAATCCCGCATTTTTCGAATGCCGCTTGATAGGCCTGGTCAGAACCGGCTATCGCACCGGTATGGGAGGATGCGGCTTGGGCCCCGGCAGTAGAGGTGCCGGATTTGATCATGATTACAGGCTTTTTCTTGCTCATGCTCTGGGCGTATTCCAAAAATTCGCGCCCGTTGGTTACATTCTCGATATATCCCAGTATGACGTCTGTTTCCTGGTCAGAACCCATGTCCTGCAGCATGTGCGCTTCGTTCAAAATCGCCTTGTTCCCCAGGCTTACAAATTTGGAAAATCCCATGTTTTCACCCAGTGCCCAGTCCAGGATGGCCTGGCACAAGGCCCCGGATTGGGAGAAAAAGGCAATGTTGCCCCGAGGGGGAGTTCCTGTGGTGAAAGTAACGTCCATTTTGGCACTGGTATTGATCATACCCAGGCAATTGGGACCCAGGAAGGGAATGTCGAAGTCCCGGGACAATTGGATAAGTTCATTTTCCAGATAATAACCGTCTTTGCCCACTTCCTTGAAACCTGCGGTTATAATAACCGCGGAGCGGGTTTTTATTTCCCCCAGTTCCTTGAATGCAGGAATCACTGCATCCTTGGGCACGGTTAGTACAGCCAGGTCCAGGTTTTCCGGGAGTTCACCTATACTGTTGTAGACCTTTAAGTCCTGAATGTACTCTGCTTTGGGATTAACCGGATAGATTTCTCCTTCAAAACCTGCACCAAGAAGGTTTTTTAATACGGAATAACCGATTTTGGAAGGATTTTCGGACGCACCTACAAGAGCAATCTTTTCAGGGTTAAAAAAACGTTCTAATGAAAATGTTTGCATGGCAGGGCCCTTTGGGTTTTGGATGCTAGTGATAAAAAAAGCAGTTGGATTCGTTCCAAGGGAGGATCCCTTGGAACGAAAACACTGCTTTAAGCTTAACGAACTCTATTTTCGGATGCAAGTGATTATAAAAGGTGTTTATTCTTTGAACTTCGAACTCTTTCATTCTTAACAGTCACATACACTTTCACATACACAGTTTTTCATGTTAGCTGTCCTGCAGATTTTCCACATTAACCGGTTCTTCTTCCGCCATTCTCCTCAGGATTTCGTAGCGTTCATAAACTTCCTTTTGCATTTGATTCCGGTATTTTTCAGAAAGTTCCGGATTGGTCCTGGAAAGGAGATCGTATCTGTTCTCACCGCTCAGGAAATCCAAGAGTGAACCGTCCGGGGCTTTGGAATCCAGGATGAAGGGATTCTGGCCTTGTTTTTTCAATTCCGGGTTGTAACGGAACAGTGGCCAGTAGCCGGCTTGTACTGCCAGTTTCTCTTCTTCCTGGGTTTTGCCCATTCCTTTTTTGATCCCTTGATTGATACAGGGAGCGTAACAGATAATTATGGACGGACCGGGATACTGCTCGGCTTCTGTAAAGGCCTTGATCAACTGTTGTTTGTTCGCTCCCATGGCCACTTGGGCGACGTAGACGTAGCCGTAGGTCATGAGCATCCTGCCCAGTTCTTTTTTCCCGGTCGGTTTGCCCGATGCCGCGAATTGGGCTATGGATCCCAGGGGCGTGGCCTTGGAGGATTGACCGCCGGTGTTGGAGTAGGTCTCAGTATCCATAACCAGGATATTGATATCTTCTCCTGCGGCCAAAACATGATCCAGGCCACCGTAGCCTATATCGTAGGCCCATCCGTCGCCACCAAAGGACCAGATGGATTTCTTTGCCAAGAGGTCTTCATGGTTCCAGATCTGGTCGAAAACATGATTGTCCTCCTCGGTTTGCAGGAGGAGTTCTTTTATCTTGTCTCCGTATTCGCGGGATTTTTCAGCGTCATTTTTGTTTTCCAGCCATCCCTGCATCGCCTCCCGCATTTCGTAGGAGATATCCATTTCCAGAGCAGATTGAATTAGTCCAACCAATCTTTCTCTCCTTTGGTTGGTACCAAGCAGGATACCATATCCGAATTCCGCCGAGTCTTCGAACAGTGAATTGCCCCAGGCCGGGCCGTGTCCGTATTTATCCGTTGAATAGGGAATAGCGGGGGCGGTACCTCCCCAAATTGAAGTACAACCCGTGGCGTTGGCGATTATCATCCTGTCACCGAATAACTGGGTGAGTACTTTGACGTAGGGTGTTTCCCCGCAACCCGGACATGCACCTGAGAACACCATGAGCGGTCGTTGAAGTTGACTGCCCTTGATGGATTCCTTGGGCAGCAAGTAGTCTTTTTCCTCCAGGGTTTGGGTGTAGTTGTAAAACGGTATCTGTGTCTGGGTTTGAGTTGCCAATGGCTGCATGGTAAGCGCCTTTTCCTTGGACGGACAAATGTCTGCACAATTGCCGCATCCCTGGCAATCCAGGGTGTTTATTTGGATCCTGAAAAAATATCCTTTCACTTCCTTGCCCTTGGCTTCGATGGTTGTATAACCTTTGGGTGCGTTGGCGTTTTCCTCCTCGGTGAGAAGTACGGGTTTTATAGCTGCATGCGGACAGACAAATGCGCATTGGTTGCACTGTATGCAGTTTTCAGGGATCCATTCCGGGACATTTATGGCCACACCCCTCTTTTCGTACTTGGTGGTATCTGTTGGGAAGACTCCGTCCGGTTCAAAAGCGCTAACCGGGAGTTGATCTCCCTTCAGGGAAAGCATGGGCCTCATAACATTTTGGACAAATTCCGGCTCCTCTTCGGATTGGTCAGTAGTAGCGCCTTCGGATGCCTGTGCCCAGGAATCCGGATAATCCACCTTTTGGATGTTTTCAATCGCTTTGTCCACTGCCTGGATGTTCATGTTGACAATATCCTCTCCCTTCTTGCCGTAGGTCTTTTTGATTGAATCCTTTAATAAATTAATTGCTTCTTCAAACGGGAGCACGTTGGAAAGATAGAAGAAGCAGGTCTGCATGATCATGTTGATCCTGCCCCCAAGTCCGACGTCGGAAGCAATCTTGACCGCATCTATATTGTAGAAGTTTATGTTCTTTTGTGCGATTATCCTGCGAACATTGGCAGGAATATGTTCTTCCAATTCCGATATGTCATTCCAGGGGGAATTCAACAGGAAGGTACCTTCAGGCTTAATCCCTTCCAATACGTCGTACATCCTGATGTAGCCAGGTTGATGGCAGGCCACGTAATCCGCTGAGGTGATCAGATACGGTGATTGGATGGGATTCTTGCCGAACCTCAAGTGGGATATGGTATAACCTCCGGATTTTTTGGCATCATAGGAAAAGTATCCCTGGGTATACAACTCCGTGTTGTCTCCAATGATCTTGATTGCGTTTTTGTTGGCTCCCACTGTTCCGTCTGAACCAAGTCCCCAGAATTTGCACTGTATTGTGCCCTCCGGAGTGGTATCGGAAAAGGATTCGTCGTAGTCCAGGGAAGTCCGGGTTACATCGTCATTGATACCTATGGTGAAGTGGTCCTTGGGGCTTACCACGCTCATATTGTCGAATACCGCCTTGACCATGGCGGGTGTGAACTCCTTGGAACCCAGGCCGTAGCGGCCATTGCTTATCTTGAAATTTGCCCCATTTTGTAGACTGGCGGTGTAGACATCTTGATACAGGGGTTCTGCTGCAGCTCCAGGCTCCTTGGTCCTGTCCAGAACAGTTACGTTCTCGACTGTACTGGGAATAACCGATAGTAGAGCCTGTGGGAGAAAGGGGCGGTAGAGCCTGACCTTTATCAACCCGACTTTTTCATTACGTTCGGTTAAAGTGTTAACCACTTCCTCTATGGTTTCACAGGAAGAGCCCATGGAGATTATAACTCGCTCCGCTTCCGGATGTCCCACATAGTCAAAAGGCTTGTAGTTACGCCCGGTTATTGCTGCGACCTTTTTCATGTTCTCTTCTATAATCCCGGGCAGTAGTTCGTAGAAACTATTGCATGCCTCCCGGTTTTGAAAGAAGATGTCCGGATTTTGGTTGGTGCCCCTTAGGTGCGGGTGTTCGGGATTCATTGCCCGTGCCCTGAATTCCTCGATGGCATCGTAGTTAACTATGGAGGCGATATCAGAATAGTCGATCATGTTCACTTTCTGTATTTCGTGCGAGGTTCGAAAGGCGTCGAAAAAATGCAGGAACGGGATACTGGAGTCAATGGAACTTAAATGGGATACCAGTGCCAGATCCATTGCCTCCTGAACCGATGAGGAAGCCATCATTGCAAAACCGGTCTGCCTGGTGGCCATAACATCCGAATGGTCGCAAAAGATGGACAGGGCATGGGTGGCCACTGTTCTGGCGGTTACATGGAATACTCCGGGCAAAAGTTCTCCGGAGATTTTGTACATATTGGGTATCATCAAAAGCAAACCCTGGGAAGCGGTAAAAGTGGTGGTCAGTGCACCTCCGGCCAGACTGCCGTGTACGGCTGCGGCGGCCCCGGCCTCTGATTGCATTTCCCGTATGGCGACGTTTTGGCCGAAAATATTCTTTCTGTTTTGTGTGGACCATTCGTCGGCCAACTCTCCCATGGGAGAAGAAGGGGTGATAGGGTAAATTGAGGCGGTATCGCTGAGTGCGTAAGCAATGTGCGCAGCTGCAGTGTTTCCGTCAATGGTTTGTGTCTTTTGGGGCATAACTCTGCTCCTTTAGTAATTTGTTGGATGTTTGATGTTAACAGTTATTATTTATCTGTTTTAGATATTAACTCTTATGCCATGCCGGGCACAACGAAGCATGAAAAAGTTCTTTTTACACTTAAAACCTTAAAACCCTAAAACATAAAACTTTTTTCATGTTAATCTATCTTACATACCCGGTTTCCTCCAGGTAGAGGAGTACTTCCTGGGCGGCTTCCGCTGCTGTCAGTTCACTGGTGTCGATGGATATTTCAGGATTGGACGGGGGGATGTAGGGATCATCCACACCGGTGACACCGTGCATCAAGCCCTGTTTGGCCTTGGCGTAGATGCCTTTTCTGTCCCTTTGTTCACATACTTGGAAAGGAGTGCTCACAAAGACTTCTATGTAGCCTCCATATTTGGAGATGAGTTCCCGGTTGTATCTGCGCGATTCCTCGTAGGGTGCAATGGGTGCGCAAATAGCGATACCCCTGTTTTTGGTTATTTCGCTGGCAACGTATCCTATGCGCCTTACGTTTATTTCCCTGTGTTTTCGGGAATAGTCGAGTTCGCTGGAGAGGTGCTTGCGCACGATATCTCCGTCCAGCAGGGTTACTGGCCTGTCCCGCATTTCCATGAATTTCACATAAAGATATTTGGCCAAAGTGGATTTGCCTGCCCCGGAAAGTCCGGTCAAGAACAAGGTGAATCCTTGTCTGTGGCGAGGAGGATAGGTTTTTTTCAATTCTTCCACCACTTCGGGAAAAGAAAACCATTCCGGGATTTCCAGATCGAATTCCAGTCTTCTGCGCAGTTCAGAAGAGGAGATCCTTTTGGTGGTCATGTCACGGGTTATTTCCTGTAATGGCAAATATTGTGCCTTGTCCTCCACATAAGCCATNGGATGGGCAGGTACAGTTTTGATCCCTATTTCCTCTTCATAGGATTTNACATAATCTATTGCACTCCCTGCAGGGTAGAAAAAGTTGTTTTCACCATCGTGCATAAAGGGATCAGCTTGGTCGTGCGTTACCATGAAATGGCTGCAGCCATAATTCTTTCTTATCAGGGCCTGGAGCAGTGCCTCTTTGGGTCCAGCCTTCCGGGTGGCGAAAGGCAATAGGGCCATGGAGATCATGTTCTTGGGGAACTTGGTGACAAAGGCCTGATAGCAGCGAACCATGGTGAAGTGTTCCAAATCCCCGGGAGCGGGTATACCTGCTACCGGATGCAGGAAAATACTTGCGCTTACCTCCCTGGCAGCACGCAGCACCATTTCCTTGTGTGCGCAATGAAGGGGTTTTTCAGTGTGAAAGCCGATTACATGCCTCCATCCCTTTTGGGTGAAAATCCTGTGTGTTTCCGATGGAGGGAGTCTGAGTTCCGGAAAATCGAAGTGCTGGGGTTGATGCAGGCCTTCCAGTGTACCGCCCACATAATAGGAATTGGTCTTGTGGTATAAATTGAACACATAGGGATGTTTGTCCTCGTTCTCGGTCCCGAAAATCTGCTGTGCTTCCCGGCGCTTGTCAGGCTGCCAGATATCTGTAACATGTAATATCGCCAAAAGGAAGCCTTCCCCGTCGCATAGGCCCAATGATTGTCCGGTTGTTATCTTTTCCGCCGTGCTTTGGGGTATATCCAGGCAAATGGGCATTGGCCAGACAAATCCGTTTGGTAGGCGTTCGTATTCCAGTACGGATTCGTATTCCTCCCTGGTCATGAAGCCTTTTAAGGGATAAAAGGCCCGGTTGCACAAAAGCTCTAGATCACAAATTTGCGTTTCGTTCAGATTGATCGAGACCAGGTTGATAGCGTCTTTTTCCAGTTCTTCCACCCGTCTGAAATGTACAAGGAGGCTTTCCGAGTATAGGTTCATATTATCACTTTTGTTGGCAATTATCTGTTATCAGTTATTTGGTTTTTGCCGAGTATTTACTTCCACCTTCTCCAGTACTTTTTGATAATAGACTTGGTCTACTTCCAGATTTACAGGAGACTTCCTTTGTTCATTGATTTTCATCACCAGGAAATTCAGTTTTTGAACCTGTTGATAGCGTTCTTTTTCGTCAGTGGTATTGTCCAGTATTTCCAGAATATTGTCTATTTCTTTTCTGTCTTCGATTTCCGGAGACACGTAGCCGGAATTTTTGAGTATCTTGTAGGTTAATCTGAGTTCCGGCGGAAGGTGGGACAAATCCTCCATCTCCAAGGGTTCTCCCTCTCCCGGGAGATTATCGAATTGGCCCTCTTGTTTGGCTTCTTCGATCCTCTGTTCAGCTATTTGTTGTGTTACCAAGCTGAAAGTGTTCATTTTTATTCGTTTTGTTGGTTTTGTTAGCACTACAGCGAAAATTTGAGCTTCCCGGGTGGTCCACTTTTGCTCTCAAGCCCTCAATAAGAGGGCTGGACAATCAACTCGCACAGTGGACAACCCGGCTGGCGAATTAAACAGATCCTAGTTGTCTCAGAATCTTAATATAAAATTTACGCAGTAGTGTTAGTTGCATTGGTGATATTGGTTTTATGATGCTCTTGGATTTTTTACAAGGGTATCGACTTACAGTCCAATTGTCTACTGCATTTTTCTGTCTTCTGCATTCAGTCTTTTTCCCCCCTGTTTTTTGTACTATTTACTCCTTTATTCAACATCCCAGATGGTCCCTGAGGGGCTATCCTGGAGTTTTATGCCCATTTCGCTCAGTTCATCCCGGATGGAATCCGCACGTTGGAAATCCTTTTCCTTCCTTGCCTGCTCCCTTTGTTTTATAAGTTCCTCTATACTTGAGATATCCAAATCCAGGCGCTTAGCCTTGATCTTGCGCAGGTCTTCCAAAAATTGTGCGCTGTCCAGCTCAAAAAGTCCGAGAATACTGCCCGCCTGATCCAGGGTTTGGGAGATATTCAAGAGAAGTTCCCTGGACTCCCCGGATTTTTTGAGTTTCTTGTCTTCCAGGATCCTGTTGGCTATTCTTACCAGGCTAAAGACGTGCCCCAGGGTGGCAGCGGTATTAAGGTCGTCGCTCAGGCTCTCATCCCAGGTGTCCAGGAGAGCGTTGGCTTCCTGCTTGATATCTTCTGGCAGTGGATTAGCAGTGGTGTTGGCAGTATCAGGAAGATGGAGGAGTTGCTGTTTGGTTTGATATATCCTTTTTACTGCCTTTTCGGTTTCCTGCAGATTTTCCCAACTGAAATCCAACGGGCTGCGGTAGTGTGTAGAAAGCAGAAAGAAGCGCACCACCTCGGGCAAAAAGTAGTTCAATATGTCCCGGATAACCACGAAGTTACCCAGGGACTTGGACATCTTTTCCTGTTGAATTCTCACAAAGCCGTTATGTAGCCAGTAATTCACAAAGTCGGTTCCGGTTGCGGCAACGGTTTGGGCCCTTTCATTTTCGTGGTGGGGAAAAACTAGGTCCTGTCCTCCACCGTGAATATCAAGGGGGAGGGGAAAGTATTTCTTGCTCATGGCAGAGCATTCTATATGCCATCCCGGCCTTCCGAACCCCCATGGACTGGGCCAGGAAGGCTCGTTTTCCTTGGCGCTTTTCCAGAGTGCAAAATCCAGGGGATCCTCTTTTTCTTCCTCCGGATTGACCCTGGTGCCGGACTTTAGTTCCTCTATGTTGCGTCCTGATAATGCACCGTAATCCGGAAAGGAACGTACGCGGAAGTAAACATCCCCGCTCTCGGTGCTATAGGCGTGGCCTTTATCCAGCAGTGTCTGCACCATTTCCTGCATATGTTCGATATGCTCGGTTGCTTTGGGCTCAAAATCCGGCTCCAGGACATTCAGCTTTTCCATGTCCTGGTAAAAGGCGTTTATAAACTTGTTAGCCACGGTTTCACTGTCCAGGCCTTCCTCATTTGCGCGGTTTATGATTTTGTCGTCCACGTCTGTGAAATTGCGCGCAAAACATACTTGATACCCGCAAAAACGAAGGTAGCGGACCAGGACATCGAAAACAACGGCAGATCTGGCGTGTCCGATATGGCAATAGTCGTAGGCAGTAACTCCACAGACATATATGTTTACTTTCCCCGGCTCACGGGGGATGAATTCTTCTTTTCTGCGGTTGGATGTATTGTAGAACTGCATAAAATTCAACCTCTTTATCTCTTATGGGCCGAGAGCATGACAACAGATTTAATACCTTTTTTTTCTCCTGTAAAGCCTAAACCTTCTTCAGTGGTGGATTTTATGTTCACATTTTCAGCTGCAAGGTCCAGCAAGTTTGTCAGATTGTTTTTTATTTGGTTTTTCCAGGGCGATAGTTTGGGAGTCTGGCAAATCAAGGTTATATCCACATGTTCGGGAAATACTGATTGCTTTTGGGCCATGGCCAACACTTCTGCCAGTAGAATGGAGCTGTTTATGTCTTGGTATTTGGGTTCAGTGTCAGGAAAATGTTCACCAATGTCACCTTGTCCCAGGCATCCCAAGAGGGCATCGATCAGGGCGTGCAACAGGACATCCCCGTCTGAATGGGCGACAACCTCGGGACCGTTCGTAATCGGAATCCCCCCTAGTTTCATTGGTTTTCCGGGACCGTACTTGTGCACGTCGTATCCCCATCCGTGGATATATTTCCTGGTGGCGTTTTCCTTCAAAAGATACAAATCCCCGGGGTTGGTTATTTTTTGGTTTTCTTCTTCGCCCGGAATCAAGTTGACCTCTTCTCCGAAATATTCGACCAAATAAGAATCGTCTGTACAATCCAGGTCAATTTCACGGGCTTGTCTATGTATCTCCTGAATAGTCTCTTTGTCAAAACCCTGCGGAGTCTGTATTGCAAATAATTTCTCTCTAGGCAAGGTTTTAATTCCCTGATCTCCCATTTGCTTTATGGTGTCGGCAACAGGTATTCCGGGTATGACAGATTTTATACCATTTTTTAGTTCATTTATGATATTGTTGAACAGTTTGGGGGTGGCAAACGGGCGGGCAGCATCGTGGATTATCACACCCTCGCATTCAGGAGGCAATTCCTGCAGGGCTTTGAATGCGGAGTCACGTCTGCTTTTACCTCCGCCCACAGTCTTTATGTTTATACCCAGGGGACCGGAATCGGTTATTTGTTGTAACTGATCCTTTCTGGACTCCAACTCTTCCTGCGGAAATACGAATATTATTCCACGTATTTCTGGGACATTGGCAATGTTTTTCGCAGTGTGCCAATAAAGGGGGACTCCTTTCCAGTCCAGGAACTGTTTTTTTTCCCGGATTTGTTGCAGACGGGTGCCTTTACCCGCTGCGAGCAAAATAGCCCAAGTATCCAATGTCAAACCTCCGTGAGAGCTAAAAGCAAAAATGAAGAGAGCTAAAAGCTGAAAGCTGAAAGCAAGAATAAAAAGATCTGAAAGCAAGAATAGGATAAATGGGAGTTGAAAGCAAGAATAAAGAAGGAGCTCAAAGCTTGAAGTTTAAAGCTCAAAGCAAGAAAAGAGTGCGGAAGCAGGTGTAGCTTACTAGAAAGTAAAGGTTAGAGAGGAAAATTTTTCTGCATTGACACCGGTTGAATTAATAGAACCAATCCAGGGGCAGGGGAGACAAATATTTAAAAAAAGGAGAAGCCGGAAATAAGCCGGGTTCTGTGCTTGGACCGTCATTCATCTGGGACAGGGATTTCTCCCTGCCTCTAGCGACCTACCCGAGAACCTCGGTCGGGCCAACCTCTAGCGTTCTCCTATTTGGTCTTGCTCCAAACGGGGTTTACCGAGCTTGTCGCGTCACCGCGACAACTGGTGGGCTCTTACCCCACCGTTGCACCCTTACCCTGCACCCACTTGTCTTTGAGTTAACGAATGTTCAACTCGGAACTTAAAGACAAGTGGGTGCAGGGCGGTATAGTTTCTGTGGCACTTTCCAGGGATCACTCCCTCTGGGGGTTACCCAGCGTTTTGCCCTGTGGAGCCCGGACTTTCCTCCGCCGGGGTTTGATGGAACCTGCCGGCGACGACGGTCTTTCCGACTTCTCCAAGTTTGGAATCTTTATTTATGCATTGGAGGTAGCGTTAGCGTTTATTTCCGGGTTTTCAAAGTGCTCTCTCCAATATATCAGGCGTTGGCAATTGGGGCAGCTGAGGATCTGTTCACCTTTTTGCAGTTCTATAAAGCTTTGAGGGGGAATGTTAATGTTACATCCCTTGCAAACTCCGCCTTCAACAGGAACTATTACCGGGTTGTTCAAGCGGGATCTTATAAATTCATAGCGACTGAGTATGGGTTTGGGTATCTTGTGTTTGGCTTCTTCCCTGTTGTTCTTCAATTCTTCCAGCTTTTCCCTGGATTCCTTCATTTGGACTTCCAGGTTCTGCTGCAATTCCTGGTGTTCCTGTTCCATCCTCTCGATTTCTTCATTAATCGAATCCAGAAGGTTTTGTTGGGTGTTCAGGTCTTCTTCCAGCGCAAGCTTCTCTTCTTCCCTCATCCGATTTGTTTTTTCCAAGTTGTCCATTTCCCTCATCATTGCGTGGTACTCTTTACTCTTGGTTATCATCATCAACTTGTTTTTGCTTTTCTTGATCTTGGTGTTGTCTTCCTCGATTTCCTCGTTCAACTTTTTTTCCTGTTCCTTGAGGATATCGATCTTTTCGCTCAGATCCTGTTGTTGTGTTTTCTGGGTGTTTAATCTCTCTTCCAGGGCGGTTATCTTTTTGGGTGCTTCGTTGATTATCTGTTCCAGCTTGATAATTTCGTCATCAAGTTGTTGCAGAACTATAAGTTGTTCAATTTGATTAATGTATAGACTCAAGACTTGGCCTCCTTATAAAATTGTGTATATAACTGTGTAAGTGCATGTGCCTGTGCAAGTGTATGTGTTGTTGTAAATCCAGGTGTGTATAAGTTGTTTGTATTTTCCTGAAAAAAAGGAAAGTACACATGCTTAGTCCACCTGACAAGCCTGCAGTTGTATCTGTAGCTAAACAGTCACCTACAATACCTACACTTACACAGTAAGACCTACACTGTTTTCTTTTGTAAAGGGTCGGTTCCGGGAATAAAAATTATTTGCATATCTTCCTTTGCGAGCATTTGATCCATCTCCTTGGACCAATGCCGCATCATTTTTTCTTCCAGGACAAAGTGTCCCACGTCGATTGTCAGGCCGTAATCTTCCAAATCCTGAGCTTGATGGTATTTCAGGTCTCCGGAAATAAAGACGTCAGCTCCCAGGCTGAAGGCCTTGGATGCTATATCCATACCTGACCCTGGGCAATAGCTGACTTTTTCTATACTTTGGGGCCTGTTTCCCGCTTGAGTCCATTGATTCATGTCCAGGATTTTACTCATTAGACCGGAAAAATCCCCTTCTGGTATTGCTTGGGCAAATCGACCAATCAAACCGTATCCGCATGGCTTACCCGGATTATATATGTTTTTTTCTTCTATTTCAATGCATGCTGCAAGAGTAGTAATTATATGTAGAATTACGTTCCTGAATTGGTGGTTGCAATAGATAGTCAGGTTGTCTCGTCCGGTTGGGAGAGTCTGGATATTAGGATAATTGTTCTTGATATATTCAGATACAAATCCAATATCACCTTGAATTTTAGCTTCCAATTTCAGTTTTGGCAATGGAGAAATCGGCTCTACCGCCTGTAGATCGTTTAGTTCCAGTTCCTTGGCCAACCAGGAAACAGGACCGGTTGTTTGTACGTCCAGGCTGGTATGTGCGGAATACAACCAAGTACCGGACTGAAGCAAATGCGTTAAAATGTTGTGGTATTTGTTCCTTTTGTTGGGGAATTTGGGAGAAATCTTCAAGGGGTGGTGTGTAAGTATAAAATCCGCCCCTTGCTCTAAGGCATTGACAATGTTTTCTTCTGTGGGGTCAAGGGCAATCGCCAGTTTTTGGATTTCCGATCTGGTACCGGCAACTTGGATTCCGCTATTGTCCCAATCTGCGCTTAAATCAGGATCAGCTGCCTGTTCAATCATATTTATGAGGTTAGTGACCTGCACATGCACCTCGTGTAGAATTTGTAGGGATTGAAGAAAAAAAATGCTTCCTTGTATTTATAAGGAAGCACTTAAAAAAAATGATATTTTGTTGTTGTTTTGCATCATGTTTTGTTGGAATAAATTTTGATGGTGGGCCTACCAGGAGTTGAACCTGGGACCTTCCGGTTATGAGCCGGTGGCTCTGCCAACTGAGCTATAGGCCCATCCTTAGAGCAAGAAAAACAAATAATACTTTTAATTCTCTTTGTCAAGCAATAATGCAATGAATCAGGGATAAATTTTCCAGGGATAATTTTGCCTATTAGAAAGATGCTTGAATCCGGCAACAAGGCTGCTTGATTAGTAATGCTTTTTTACTGATAAATATACGAGGAAGTTACTGTGTTGTTGAATTCGATACTTAGCCGGATGTGTTTAACAGACCTGCTTGTTCACTTGTTCCCCCGGCCTTTGCCGAGAGATCGTCTTTTTCCGAGTTGAGGCTACTGATCGTGTTTCTTCCCTTTTTCTTGGCTTTATATAACGCCTGGTCTGCTAAATATATCAGATAGGAATGATTGTTCTGGGTTGTTGGGATAAAGCTGGTGATGCCAATACTAATGGTTGTATTCAGAGAAAGGTTTTCGTATTTGAAATGTTTTTTTTCCACTTTGTTCCTTATTCTCTCAGCTAGTATCTTTGCTTGTTCACACTCTGTGTGCGGAAGAATTATTGCGAACTCTTCACCGCCATACCGGGCTGGAAAATCGGATTGCCTGACATTGTTATTCAGTATATTCCCCAGTTCCTTCAATATGCTATCTCCGGCTTGATGTCCAAAGTTGTCGTTTATATCCTTGAAATAGTCGATATCAAGCATCAAGAGGCTGAGTTCCTGTTCGTGCCTATGGTGTCTATTGAATTCCTGTTTTAGTTTTTCGTCAAAATATTGGCGATTGTTTAACCGGGTCAATCCGTCGTATTTTGCCTGCTCTTTGATCAAGGAAAATTGCAAGGCATTATAACAGACTTGGGCCAAGTGGTTCACACCCAGGTTTAGGACCTCGTTTCTGTCCGCTCCCAAGGAGTATGCTTCTTGGGTTTGCAGGGCCAGGATACCAAAGGTTTGGTTGTAAACACTCAGGGAAAAGGTGAGTATGTAATCAGAATCAAACTCCGGGGAGTCTTTGTCTCCCTCTTTAATGTAAGTGGTTTGGTTTTTGTCCGGGGGTAAAGGTGTTTTCGAGTGCTTTTTTTGTTTCAAAAGGAAATTTATCCACAAGTCTTCCTGTTTTGAAGATATATTTTCAGATAGGTAGATGTTCGTATGTTTAGTGTTCAATTCTTCAGTTGGCCAGAAAATAGCGTGGCAGTGATCAACTTGGATAAGGGACTGCATATCCTCTTTTATTTGGTTTAATATCTTATCTATTTCCAAGTGCTGATGTGCGTGGCTAAGTAATGTGTTTAAAAAGGACAACTGGGAATTCTTTCTAGTCAAGAGTTCCCTTTCCAATTCAATCTCTTTGCTCATCTTATTGTATTTTTTGTTGAATTCTCTGTAGCTTTTGGTTTGATCCAGTACTTTACTGATGTCCCGGGTGCTATTCTCGGAGTGCGTTACCGCTATAAAACATTGAGCAATAAATTCCTGATCTGATAGGTCACCTATTTGATCTTCGGATTCTATTACCAGGAATTTCTTGCCTTTTTGTCTATTATCGTTGTTATCGGGTTCCTCTTGGGGCATTTTTTTCCATACCCTCCAGGGAATGATTGCCATTAAGGGATCTAAGTTCTTTGTCTTCGCCTCGGAAAATTCTTCTGTGTTTTCCAGGTTTATAAGGTTAATATTTGGATCAAAACCTTCTCTTATCTTACCTTGTTCTTGATTATCGAGGCCAATACCAAGGATGAACTCCGAATTTTTGGTACCTTTCATACAAGAAACTCCCTGTTTGTTAGATTTACTATCGTTGTTGTATGCAATTGGCGAGCCAAAATAAGGAAGCAGGGAGTTTTTTGATAGTGGAATTAGAGCGGAAATTGACTCCGGGAATGCAACATGCTGTTAATGCAGAAATTGATCGATCTGTTAATGGTGATAGGGATGGTTTTGATTTATGGTACTTGCTCGGTATATTTGTTCCAATAGAACGATCCTGGCAAGTTCGTTGGGCAGGGTGATGGGGCCGAAACTGATCAAGTGATGGCTCTTTTGTTTCAACTCTTTGCTTATGCCGTATGATCCGCCCAATATGAAGCAGGGATCCTTGCCTGGGGTTTGTATCCAGGTAAGTAGATATTTTGCCAGTTGTTCCGAGGAAACCATTTTACCCTGTGCATCCAGGCTAATGAGGATTTCTTGTCCGGAGAGCTTTTGCATTATTGCTTGGGATTCCTTTTGCCTGATGACTTCGGGGTTCTTGGATCCCGAAGTCTCTTTTATCCTGTTTTCCTGTAGCTTGTAGGAATTGGACAACCTTTCCCAGTAATGTGAGGCAGCTTCCTGCCAATAAGTCTTTTTCAATTTTCCGATCCAAATAAATCTTAAATTCAGGGACATTGTTAGTTCCTTGTTCTTTGTTTTTGGCGTTTCCTGCCGGTGTGGAGGTTTGTCAAAATTTCAGCAGGAGCGGGAGAGTAAACAGCTAGTTAATGTTTCTCATTAGTTGAAATGCTTTTTCCGTGTTTTCTCCTGTTGCCATAATCAGGTTTATCTGGATTGCGAGCGGTGTTTTCTTGTCTTTTTCCAAACCCTGGTTCCAGGAAGAAGATGGGTTGGGTTGGTCTGAGGCGTAAAATGAGATTTCCACTTGTTTTAAGTATGAACAAAGGGTGATTCGAAATGGTTTTTGAGTAGCCCCTGCAATATAGTGTATGGGATTTTCCTGGCGTATAAGCTTGAACCTGTCGTTTTCAGTCTTTTTTAGAATATATTTTACCTGATTGATTTGATGCGAAGGGAAAGTGCTGTTGAAACCTAGACTGGAGGTGGTGGCAAATTTCAAGATTGTCGAATTGTTGCCCACATATTTTGAGGGTGACTTGCCCTGGAAAATGAATTTGTCTTTCTTGACGCTGGCATTGGTGGAGTTGGTGTCCTTGTCTTCTCCCTGGGGGTAATAAACCGAGTCCAGGTCGTTGGCAATTTGAGTCAGGGCCCTGTAACCTATTTGGGAAAAATTGCTGTTTTTGTCCACACTGTCCGCTACATCCAAGACTTTGGAATAAACCCCGTATATACTGGTAAATATTATGGCCAGGATGCTCAAGGCTATCATTATTTCCAGCAGGGTGAATCCACGATTTTGACAACAATTTTTTGACATGGAGCTATCTGTAAAGTTCGAAGTTCCCGCTATTTCTTAGAGGAGATTGCTCGAGGTTATATGTTCTTGTGCCTTCGGACGAGATTTCCCGAACTATCTAATAAAAACTATTCAAATTAATGGGTTAAGATATAGAACCCCTGATACCTCTCGAGCTATTGCGACGGTGATTTGTATATTATACGTTCAAAGGTCAATATCTCTTTTTGCTGGTTTAAACCGCTGATAATCAGTTTTATTTTTTTTAATCGATCCTTTGAGGTTGGCTGATCTTCGATACGCCATTTAAGATTGGGATTTTTTTCGAATGTTCCGTCCCATTGATTTATATTGTCCGGGCCGTCCTTCACGATTTCCGCCATTTTCTTGGCTCCGAGCATAGCGGCTTGATTTTCTTTTTTAGTGGAAATCAGGGATCCCTGCACCAATATAGTGGATTTGAGTATGGCTACAAAGGCTATTCCCAGAATGGCAAGACTGACCAGTATTTCTATCAAGGTAAAGCCTTTGCTGCATGTTTTGGAATTGTTGTTCATGTTTTTAAACAGTACATGCATCTTAACCGCCTCTGTTCAAGGATCCTTCTTGTTCCGTTCCCTTGTGTACCAGGATTTTGGGGGAGAAGGCCTGGATGGTGATCACGTATTTTTTTCCTTTGTTGGCAACGATTAGTTTGCTGGGTTGGACCATTCCTTTGGGCAAAAAACTGATCTTGGCTTTGCCGGAAGTCTTGGGGGACTGGTTCATCACTTTCACTGCTATAAGCCGGGAGTCGCTTGTGAACAATTCCCTTTTGTGTTTTTCTTTCTCTTTTTCCTGGTTTGTCGAGATCCAATACCTGCTTGTGGAATCTTTTTTCTGGTTGGAAAATTCTATTGCCAGTGTTTGGGCTTTTTTATCTATCATTGCCTGGTATCTCAATTCATTCACAATTCCCTGCAACCTCCTTAACGAGGTTTTAAAGTCGTTTCCGAAGAAGTCTTGTTGTATGTAGGGTACCATCAGTCCCAGGCCAATGCCAAGAATGACTATAACCACGGTAAGTTCTATCAGGGTGAACCCGGCAGTGTTATTGTATTTCCCAGCTCTTGATGTCGGCATTAAAGCCTTTGCCCCCTTCTTCGCCGTCCTTGCCCAGGGATAACAGATCGAATTCCCCGTGTTCTCCCGGGTAAATATAGATGTATTCATTTCCCCACGGATCTTTGGGAATTTTATTCAGATAACCACCTTCGGGGTAATTTTCCGGCTCCCTCCCGATGCTGGGTTTTTTCACCAGGGCTTGCAGTCCTTGCTCAGTAGTGGGGAAATAGCCATTATCCAATTTATATTCCTTCAAGGCCATACTCAGGTTCTCGATTTGCATTTTGGCCTTGACCACTTTGGCCTTGTCCGGCTTGTCAGTCAGTTTGGGAACTATTAAACCTGCCAGGATGCCCAGGATAACAATTACCACCATGAGCTCGATCAGGGTAAATCCCCGGATTTTTGATTCATTGTTGTTTTGAAAGCATAAAAGTCGTATCATGATATTTACCTCAAATATAATATTAATAGATTGTCTAATTTTGTACCAGTTGACTCATGTCGAAAATAGGCAAGAGCACTGCCAGGACTACAAAACCCACGATTCCTCCCAATACCAGTATCATAATGGGTTCCAGCAGGGCAGTCAGCATGGACAGGCGGTTGGTGATATAGTTCTCGCTGTCCTGGGCCACCTTTAAAAACATCTCGTCCAATTGCCCGCTTTGTTCTCCGGCTGCAATGAGTTGAACAGTAGTGTGGGAAAATATGGGGGATTGGCTCAAGGGCTTGGATACGTTGCTGCCTTCGCTAACTTCTTTGTAAATTTTATCCACTGCTTCCTGGAGCAGGGTATTGGGTACTACGTTACGTACAATATTCAAGGACTGCAGGAGCGAGACCTCGTTTTTCAGCAAGGTTCCGAGGGTGTGGGAAAATCTGCTAATCAGGATGCTGTGTATAATGGTCCCGAACAAGGGGAGTTGCAACAGTTTGGAATCTATATACTTTTTTCCGCGTGGAGTGGAGAGCATCTTTCTGCCCAGGAAAAACATGATGATCAAAATCAGGGGAAATATCCACCAGAATTGTTGTATAAATCCGCTGGTCTTTATCAAAATTAGTGTAGGCAAGGGAAGTGCCTTGTCAAAGTCCAAAAATATCTGGCTTACTTTGGGGACTACATAGGACATGAGAAAGAATATCACTCCCAGGCTAACCAGAAGGATCAGGGCCGGATAGGCCAGACTGGAAATTACCTGTCTTTTCAGGGCCTGTTGTTGTTCCCCGAAATCCGCGAGCCTTTCCAGGACCAGCTCCAGGGTCCCGGAGCTTTCTCCCGCCTTGATCATGGCAGTGAAAGTGGAAGGGAAAACGTGGGATTGCTCTTCCATGGCGGCAGCCAGGCTGTATCCTTCGTTGATGCGTTCCCTGATCTGAGCCATGACCTTGTACAGTGCACCTTTCTCCATTTGGTTCAGCATGCTGTCCAGGGCTGTTGCCAGGGGTAGTCCAGCGGACAGCAGAGTGGATAATTGGCGTACGGTGATTACGACGTCACCCGGATTTATTCTGCTTATGCGAAGTTGCCACCACTTGGAGCGCTGCCTTACTACTTGCTCTGAATCTGCAGCCTGCAATTGACGCGGATATAGGCTTTGAGTGCGCAATTTTTGCAGGGCAGCCTTATGGCTGTCCGCATTTATATATCCGTTTTTTTCTTTGCCCTTTATATCTAGGGCGGTATATTCGTAGACAGGCATATATTAGTTGTAAGTTTTAAGCTGGAAGTTATAAGTTGTATGTTTAAATTTAATTGGGTAAAAAATTCACGTTTGGTTTGTTCAAATAAAAATTCGGGCAATCTTGATTAACTGGATCAAGAAATATGAATATCGAAATTCGAAAAAAGATAAGTCCATTGTTTACCACCTGACCCATTAAGCTCGGACTTTGATCCAATTCTCTATCTTCCCAATTCCCTAATTCTCTTTCTCCCCAATTCCTCAATTCCCCAATTCCCTAATTCTCTAATTCTCTTTCTCCCCAATTCCCCAATTCCTCAATTCCCCAATTCCCTAATTCTCTAATTCTCTTTCTCCCCAATTCCCTAATTCCTCAATTCCCTAATTCTCTAATTCTCTAATTCTCTTTCTCCCCAATTCCCTAATTCCCTAATTCCCTAATTCCCTAATTCTCTTTCTCCCCAATTCCCTAATTCCTCAATTCCCTAATTCTCTAATTCTCTAATTCTCTTTCTCCCCAATTCCTCAATTCCCTAATCTCAAGGAACTAGACTTGCGTTACCCTAAGTACTTCGTCTACTGTGGTAATACCTTTCAGGATTTTGTCAACTCCGTCTTGCCGCAGGGTGATCATGCCTTCCTGGATAGAAGAGTTGCGGATCTGGTTTGATTCAGAGGTCTTTAAAATCATGGATTGAATGCCCTCGGTTACAGTCAAGAATTCAAATATTCCGGTACGTCCCTTGTATCCGGTTTGCATGCAGTAATCGCAGCCCTGGGGGCTATATAGGGTGAAGGTCTCGTACTGGGCATTAGCAGGTATGTTGCCATTTTGATCACGGTTCCCCGAATCCTTGTAAAGTTGTTCCAGCACCTCGGTGGGGTCAAGTCCGAATTCCTGAATAAGCATGGGGTCTGCGGAGTAGGATTGTTTGCATTTGGGGCAGAGTGTCCGGACCAGTCTTTGAGCCATTATGCCCTGAATCGAGGAGGAAACCAGAAAAGGCTCTATTCCCATGTTTATCAATCTGGTAATAGCCCCGGCCGCATCGTTGGTATGCAAAGTGGAGAATACGAGATGGCCGGTGAGTGCCGCTTGTATTGCTATCTCCGCCGTCTCCAGGTCCCTTATTTCCCCTACCAGGATCACATCCGGATCTTGTCTGACCATGGAACGCAGGCCGTTGGCAAAGGTCAGGCCAATCTTGGAATTTACCTGCATTTGTCCGATGCCTTCCATCTGGTATTCAATGGGGTCTTCTACCGTGAGTATGTTTTTATCCGGGGTGTTTATCTCGTTCAGTGCGGAATAGAGCGTGGTTGTCTTTCCGCTCCCGGTCGGGCCGGTTACCAGGATGATCCCGTGGGAGATGGTGATAAGCCTTTTCAATTTCTTGAGGTAGTTATCGTTCAATCCGATTTCTTGTAAATTCAATACCCTTTGGTCCTTTTCCAGAAGGCGCAGGACCATTCTCTCCCCGAATGCCGTGGGTAGGGAGGATACGCGCAAATCGACGTTCCGGTTGCCGATTTTTACCTGTATGCGGCCGTCCTGGGGAATTCTTTTTTCCGCGATATTCAGATTGGCCAGTATCTTTAACCTGGAAATCACTGCCGCGTGCAGTTTTTTTGGGAAGGAGAAGATATTGTACAAGACCCCGTCCAGCCGATAGCGTATTGTAAGATTGTTTTGGTAGGGTTCGATATGGATGTCGCTGGCTTCATAGCGTACCGCCTGGGAAAGGATGTGATTGACCAGCTTTATTATTGGTGCGTCGCTGGTTTCATCCAGGAGGTCTTCGCTGACTCCTTCTTCCAGTTCCGAGATAAAAGAGTCTTCTTCCTGGTCCAGGTCCTGGATTATGTTTTCCGCTCCTTCGGTCACTTCTCCGTAAGCCCTGTTGATTGCAGAAAGGATTTCTGAACTCGGGCATAACACGGTTTTTATGCCTTTTTTTTGAGTCAGGACCCTCAATTGATCTATTGATTCCAACTGAAGCGGGTCAAAAAGGGCAACAGTCAATGTTTCATTTTCCGCTTTTAATGGGAATAAAAGGTTTTTCTTCAAAAATTGGATGGATATATCCTGGACTAGCTCCGGAACTATGTCTTCGTCCTGTATCCGGTTTTGGATTGGACAGTCCAATTCCGAAGCCCAGAATTGCAGAAGGTCCTGTTCCTTGATTTTTTCATGTTCCACCAACAGACTGGTAAGTGAAGACTCCGAATTATTGGAGTTTTCTGAAAGGACTTCCTGGATTTCCTCTTTACTTATTAGCCCTTGGTTAATAAGGGCGTTAGTAATAGAAAGGGATTCCTTGTTCATATATATTATCTCATCCTAAGTTTTTTGTAATCTCTTATTTGTCCTTTTCCTCTCTCTTTTTCCACTCAACACAACGACCATTTATTTTATTCTTCTCTCTTCTGCCCTCTCACTTTTATCTTCCGACTTTTGATCTCTGATCTCTGTCTTCTTTCTTCTGTCCTCTGTGATCTATTCCTGTGGTCCGGAATGTATGAAATTCTGGGGCATGGCCTTTATTTCACCCTCTGTATCGAAACTGAGCTGGTCCAGGATCCGGGATTTTTGTTCAGTCATACTCTCTGCATCTTCCGGAGTTTGGACTACTTTGGGAGTTATAAAGATCATCAAGTTGGTGCGCCTGTTTTCATTAGTGATATTTTTGAACAGATATCCCAGCAAGGGAATATCTCCCAATAAAGGTATCTTGGTCTCGGTATTACTGTTCTTGTTTTGCATAAGGCCGGCGATTACCACCGTTCTTCCGTCCTTTACAGAAACCGTGGTTTCTGCTGTCCTTTTCTTGGTGGTGGGGGTTGTTAGTCCGGTTTCTTGTGTTACTTGGGTGTCAACCCTACTAACCTCCTGAAATAATTCCATTTTTATCCAACCTTTGTTGTTTATCAAGGGGGTGACTTTCAGGGTTACTCCCACATCTTTGTACTCTATATTGGAATATTCCCTTTCATTATCAGTGATCTCCCTGCTGGTGGTAAAGGGACGGTTTTCGGCAATAACGACTTTTGCCTCCTCGTTTTCCATGGTCATTAGCTGGGGCGTGGAAATGATATTCACTTGGTTGTCGGTTTCCGAGATGTTTAGAAAGGAGCCCAGGCTGAAGTATTTTTTACCGTCATAGGTAAAGGGAAAGGAGAGCATCCCGAAGGACAGTCCGCTTGCACCCAGGTTATTGGATGCACTCTTGAATGCATTGTCTGCTCTTGGATCGACGAAACCGTTGGAGGAACCGAAGGCAAAACCGTCCTCCCCGTTGTTGATCTCTCCGCCTCCTTGCCAGTTTAAACCGAAATTCAAGGAATCGTTCGAAGATACCTCAATGATGGCGGCTTCAATGTATACTTGTTTTCTTGGGGAATCCAGCTTTTGGATTATGGGCATCAGGTTGTTGAATTCCCTGGGTTCCGCGATTATCACCAGGCTGTTGGAAGGCTTGTCCGCAACTATGGACACGTTTTCCGAAATCAGCTTCTTGCCTTTTTTGTCGGTTTTCCCCTTGGCCAGGGAACTAAGTACTTCTGCCATTTTTGCCGCCTGGGCATTTGCCAGGGAAACAACGCGGATATTGGTCTGGCTCTGCGGTGCCGGTCTGTCCAGTTTATCGATTATGTTATTCAGCCTGGTCGTATCTTCCTTGTTTGCCAAAATGACAATGGAATTGGTGCGTTCATCCGGAATCAACTTTACCTTTCCCAGTTGGAAGCTTGTTTGTCTTCTTTTGTTCTTCCCCAGGAGCTTGCTTATGTTTTGGGTCAACTTCTTTGCTGAGGCGTTTTGGAGCTGTACTATAGAGATCTCGCCTTTGAAGGTTTTAACATCCACTTCCCGGATTATTTTCTTGATACGCTGTACATTGGATTCATAGTCAGTGAGTATCAAGGTATCCGTGGGATCGTATCCCACCAGCAGACCCTGCTTGGAAACCATGGGTACAAGTATTTTCCTGACATGCGAAGAGTTGGCGTGTTCCAAGGGGATAATCTGGGTTATCACATTGTCCCCTGGCTTGGATTGAATTGCTTGTTTGGAGGATGTGGGTACATCCTTGTGCCTGGCATCAACTGTCCTGGTGATCTTGGTTACATTACCCGAGGGAATGGTTGTGTAGCCGTGTACTTCCAATACGGATTGAAAGACCTTGTATGCTTCCTCCACTGTTACAGGTGAGGGGGACAATACAGTTACTTTCCCCCTGACTTTGTCATCTATAACAAAGTTTTTATCAGTTAGTTTGCTTATAAATTTTATAAAAACCTTTATGTTTACCTGATCAAAATCCATGTTTACCGTTTCCCGGCCTTGTTCAGAATCTTTTTCCGCTCTTGCCTTGTCGGTTAATGTGGGGAAAAGGCAGAAAGAAACAAATATTGAGACGAATAAAGCTACAAGTAATCGGTTGTGAATTGGTTTTTGAAAGCGCATATTGTTCCTGTGTGTGATTTATAAGTTCCAGGTTGAAACTTCTCGTCCAACGCCTTGAAAATATATCCAGAATTCCGCAAATTAGTACAGTGTAAATATATATTGGATCCTTGGGTTACGGGACTCGAACTTTAATACAAATCCGAAGCAGGGTAGCAAGTTATTTCAATCTGTATCTTTTGTTTATCTTTTTATTATCGCGTTTCAGTTGTAGATCGATGGAATCCTTGTTGCTCAGTTTCCGGGCAAGTTCCTGTATTTGTTGAGGATTGTTTATCTCGATATTGTCCGCGCTCACCACAACATCCCCGTCTTTTATTCCCAATTTATCGAACAGGCTGTTTTCTTTTATGTTAGTCAACTTGAATCCCTTGGTTTTGCCGTTTTCAGTGTAAGGCATGATTTGGGCCTGCTTAAACACCTGTTTTACATCTGACAAAGTGTTCTTTACATAGTCCTTGTCCAGGGTAACAGTGTCATCAGGTTGAGAATCACTATATTTCTTCCCGGCAGTTGAGCCTCCTTCTTTTCCCATCTTGTTTTTCAACATGTCCCGGGTTTTGTAGTCGATGGACAAGACTTCGTCCTGATCTCCCCTGTTAATTATAACGTTGTTGCGCAAGATATTCTTTATGCGAGCATTTTTTATTTTATCTCCGGTATTGTATATTTGTTCCTCGTTTTTACTCGAGTCTTTTATAATGGCCCAGTCTTTTTGATAGGAACTTACCACAGTACCTATGAGTTTCAAGTCCTTGATATTTTGGGCAAGGGGAATATCTTCCAGAGAGATCTCCTTTTCGTCCTCTTTTTCTGATTTTTTTGCCTTACCGCCGAAAATGTTTCTCTGAACGATCGCTTGGGTATCAGGTGGAGTAGATAGATTGTTTTTTTCTCTTTTTGTCTGTTCGGAACTGGGGGATGAGGTTACCGTAATGGTCTCAATTTGGGGTTCCAGATAATTTTCTACCCAGGTTAAAGCAGCGTTGCTCAGGAAAAGAGTGCATATTCCAATCACAAGCAGATTCCTGCCAATCTTGAACAGGGGGGTCTGAGGGTTTGTAATCAATTTTTCCAGGAGATAATTCATGGATATATAATATTGTGTCTACAATTTATTGTTATTTATGAAAGATTTTTTAGGATTTTATGTTCTTGTCTAAACATAGAACGTAGTTAAAATATTTGATATTGGTTTATTAGTCAACAATTCTAGTTCTTAAAATCAGCGCAAATTTGACAAGGAATATCTATATCTCCTGCAGGATAAACTCAAGCGCAGTGCAAAGCGGAGCTGTATTCTAAATGTCTTCTTTGCTCGCGGTGCAAACCCTCTAACGTTCATAAAGAGCAGAAGGCTAGCTGTAAGTCTTTATATTCCAGATGATAATTTATATCAACCTTGGCGGGACGATTGGATTGGGCCTGGATTTTGGTGCAAGACTCCGGATATGGATAAGCTTTTTATTAAACACAGCCCCGGCAGATATTCTGCTACGGGGCTGATAGGGCTCAGGCATTTTTAAAAGTCCACGCTCAATTTGGCGTTGACCCTGGCTTCCTTGGGGGCCTCTCCGTTATCATAAAGCGGCATATCCAAGTCATCGTTGTCTTCCAGGGTTAAGGTGTCGGCAGATGCAGCAGCGGCTATGTCCAGCCTGCATAGCCAGAAATTTAAACCTATACCCCCTGTATAAACAGTGCCTACTTCGTCTTCTGCGAGGTTTTTATAAGCACCTAGCCTCAGTGCGAGTATTTTGTATATGTCCCATTCCGCTCCCAGGGCGATGTTTTGTTCTTCATAGTTTTCTATTACACTATCGTAGGAATTGAGATCGTAATCGAGTTCAATAGTTAAGTTGTTCCAGGGCATAAAAGCTACACCCATGCGGAATTGAGGATCAAGCGTGACATCGTCGATTTTTGTCCCGTTGACTGTTGGTCCGTCAAAGGAAGGACTGTTCAGGTTGCGCGCAATAATTCCTACATTGAACATTTGGTAGCGTCCGTTAATCCCAAGGTCTATCCCGAAGTTGGTGGTTTCTTTGTAGGCTTCGGTGAATTTGTCCCCGAAATCCTCAGTGGCGTTTTTTTCAAACACTGGCAGTGCTTCTGCGTAAACCCGTCCCTGCATCAGCTTGAAGTTGCCTCCTACTGACCAATGTTCTGACACTGTATGTCCATAGGATATAGGAACTTCCGCAACACCGAAACTCCTTAAAAACAGGGTGGAGTTGTTGTCTTCCAGTGCATCTCCGCCGTTTTGCTGTGTGGAGTAGGCCTCTGGAATATCATCAGTAGCGTTGTTACCCACCACCTGGTTGAAGTCTATGGTCCCGTCCTGCATAGTGGAGTTGAGTTCTTTCGCCGCCCTGTCAACTTCGGATTGACTGAGTCCCTGTTCATTTGCGGCATAATCCAGCTTTTGAACTGCGTCATCCGAGAGTCCGCTCAAATCATTCCTGGTATTTCCGGTAATATATTGGGGCTCATAACCTTGGGGTATATCCTCATAACCTTCTGCATTTTCGATCTTTTCACTCAAATCACCTGGATCTACAGTATATCCCAAATCATATGTAGGGTCTTGCTCTAATTATTAGGTGATCACTTGAACAATTCTTTCATATTCATGAACTATAGGCATATAGTTTAGGTTTAGTACCTACCGTGACTTCGTAGCAGGATATGCGCTCGCTATGTTTATCTTTGATTTTATCTCGTAATCTTAAATCGTGATATTTAGGCAAATAACTCAAAGCAAAATGATAACAAACTTTATTAAATAAAGGAATCTTTGTCAATTAATTTTAGCGTAAATTGGGAAGTTAAGTTTATGAACTATAATTAAGGTTTGTTGCTTTAAGATTGCAAGTTTATGGAGGTGAGTGAAGGAGTATGGAATTAAAGAATACAGGGTTATTGTAGTGGGTTGACAACAGGGTTGATTTCAATAGCTTGGTTTGAAAATTTCAGCCCGGAGTTTGTATCCGGAAAGATTTCCGGGCAAGCGTGAGCAGAAAAAAATTATATCTACTCCGGAAAAGGCTATTTTCCGGAGTAGATATAAGCAATTGTTCAATTAAAGTTTTTGTCGCTTTTCTTGCTGGGTACTGAAAATTGTTCTTCGATCCTGTACCTGTGACATGGGCCGCTATTCCAGGTGCAGAAGGGGTAGAAATTACCGTCAGGGGCCGCGTAGTGAACTACACAACGCTGCACGCGGGGTATCTCGAAATTGTAATTGTCCTGGAAATGCATTGCCGCTATTAACAATACATTGAAGCGTTCTCCTATTTGATGGTAGTAGTGCCCCCTCTGTTTCTTGGTTTCGTCTGGATCTGCTTCTGCCATGGTGTTTATAAAGCTGAGCAGTTTCTCAAAGTCCAGGCCATCAGGGGCCTTGTCAGGGTAGAAGTGTTTCTTGAGTTTCCTGCTGACCTGGAATTTGGATATCTTTTTTCTCCAGGAAGAGTGGTTTTCTATTGCCTCCGCTTCTTTATCCAATTCTTGCATTGCAGATTCTATATCAATAAAGCGGGTGAAAGGTATTGCTTCATTTTTCACTTTGTCCACCAAAAGATAAGTTGCAGCTCCGCAGTGGGCGTTGCAACTGAATCTCATCTTGGGTTTTTCGGTAAGTGCTTCCAATAGCCTGCTTATTGGGTTGATTATGGAATAGGGGTACCAATCCCTGTGCATATCCAGGGAATTTGTTTGATCCTGGATATCACGGGCCATATCCGCCATGGTGTAACGCATCTCATGCCTTTTGGATTCGTCTATTCTTCCGGTCAGGGATACCGGTTGATAACTCACCCCGGTTATCACATCGGTGTTTTCAATGGCGAAATTGAGTATCTCACCAACTTGATGATCATTAAGTCCCTTGACGATGGTAGGAACCAATGCAACCATTATACCGGATTTTCGAAGGTTCTCGATGGCTTTCTTCTTGGTTTCTATCATGGGCCTTCCTCTGCTTTGCTCGTAAATGTCATCTGTTAAGCCATCGAATTGCAGGTAGACTACATCCAGTCCGGACTGAGCTGCCTTTTCGGTAAAGTCGGGATCCTTGGCAAAACGTATGCCGTTACTTGCTACTTGAAGGTCCAGTACTCCCTTGTCTTTGGCCATTTTAAGCGCATCCAGAAAATTCGGGTGGATTGTGGGTTCTCCTCCGGCGAACTGAATGCTGATAGGCGGATGCGGTTTAATGTTCATCGCCTTGTCCAGCATCATTTCCAATTGTTCCATGTTGAGTTCCAAAACGTGGCCAGTCGCATTTGCATTGGCGAAACAAATCGGGCAATTCATGTTGCAGCGGTTGGTCAGGTCGATATTAACCATGCATGGGGTAGAAAGGTGTTGTGGGCAATGTCCGCAATCCTCTGGACAACCTTTTTGTATTGTAGTGGACGGGTTGTCTATGCCACTGGGCATTTCGTAGTGCGTTCGCCTTCTTTTCAGGAAAAAATCCTTGTCAGTGCTTAAAAGTTCATTGTATTCGCCATGTTCAGGGCAATTCTTTTTCATCCACACTTTGTTTTCGGATTCGAATATCTCGGCATTTAGAACTTGCATGCAAACAGGGCAAATACTTTGGGTTGAACAGGGAAGTTTCCAGGATTGGGAATCTTGGTTCTTTTTATGGGAGCTTTTTTCTAATAGCATGGGCAATCTCCTTATGTTATGATTTTTATAATACAAATCAGGAGAAAATTATCGCATGGTAAGTAAAAATTTCTATTGTATGGAACTGAATTTTTTATTCTATTATTTTTAGCTTAATTATTACATACTGGCACGTCAAGAATAAATATTCAAGATATCCCGTATTTAATCTCTCAAAGGAAAAAATATAATGGAGTTAGAGAAAATAAAACAAAAGGTTTGGATCTGGAGGTTGTTTTTGCGGTTTGGTCATATCTATGTATTGTCAGGGGCGAATTCTACAGGGAAAAAATAAGTCAGTGCTTCACCTACAGTAAACAGGGACCCGGTTACCAGGATCATATCCCCGGAATCCGCCTTTTGTTCCGCCATGTCCAGGGCTGCAGGGATTGAATTTGCAGTTGCCCCTTCTTTGTTCCATGCTTGAGACCTTGATTCCAGTTCCCCGGGGGTTAGGGCGCGGAAGTAATCCGGGCTGGAATAGATTACATAGTCTGATATGGGGAGGATGATTTCCAGAAGACCCTCTATATCCTTGTCCTCCATTATTCCCAGTACCAAGTACAATTTTCCGTAGGAAAAATCCTTTTGCAGGGTGTTTGTCAAGGCCAGCAAGGCTTCCGGGTTGTGAGCACCATCCAGGACAACGTACGGATCGTTTTTCACAATTTGCATTCTTCCGGGCCAAGCTGCAGATTGCAGCCCCGACCTGATACTTGGGACATCTATATTAAATCCCTTGCTGTTCAATACCTCTGACGCAGCTACAGCCAAAGCCGCGTTCTGGGACTGATGCTCTCCGCTTAGTCCGGGATGGATTGAATCCATTCTGATATTTGTTCCCTGGTACTCCAATCCCTCAGGTTGTTGCCGGAAGTCGAAATCCCTGCCCAAAAGGTGAATCCCAGAGTTGTTTTCTTGGCATTTCCGATTAAACATTTCCTGGATGGCTTCTTGCTTAACACCGGTGATAAGCGGAGTTTCCGGTTTGATTACTCCTGCTTTCTCCTCCGCGATCTCCAATAGGGAATCTCCCAAGAATTCCTGGTGTTCCAGGGAAATATTGGTGATTATGGAAAGTACGGGGGCAACCAGATTGGTTGCGTCCAAACGTCCTCCCATCCCAACTTCCAGGATCACGATGTCCGGATTTTCCTGGGCAAAATACCGCAAGGCCAGTGCAGTTACGGCCTCGAAAAAGGTGGGAGGTTCCTCTGTAACCACAATACTCCGCAGTTCCCTGATAAGGGATACCAATCTTTCTTGTGGTATTTCTGACGAATTTACCTTTATTCTTTCAGTAAAGCTTGCTAAATGGGGTGAAGTGTAGAGTCCCACGGAATAACCGCATTCTTGTAAAATCGAACTAAGAAAGGATGCCACGGAACCCTTGCCATTGGTACCGGCGATATGGATAAAGTTCTGACCGTACAGGGGATTGTCCATTCCTTCCAAGAGATTGGAAGTTTTGGAAAGGCCGAATTTTATGCCATGCTTCTGCAAGGAATATAAATAGTTAAGTTCCTTCCGGTATTGGATCTCGGAGTCCATAAAGCCATCCTTGTTATTGATTAAAGTTGGGGATATGTCAGGCAGCTGCTTGCCAAAAACTTGTAAAATGTTTACCTGTTTTTTGGCTGGAAGCCAAGTTTTGATTTAACTATTTAGCTATCACTACAGAGACAATTTTCTGTTATTACATCCTGATAGCTTAAGTGTCGCTGTAGTGCTAGTGAGTTTTGAGATTTTAAGTTGTGCAGTTGTGACCTAAAGGGCTTATGAGCTGTTGAGGAGTAAGATATGCGGGTTTTGGATATTTCCGGTGTGCAGATAGAACTCGAGAAAAAAGGGGCCAGTAGATATTCCAAGGTGAGTTATCCCCAGGGTTATGGTATTTATACAGAGATCAAGACCGGGAATTATATATTTGATTTCGATTTAAACGGGGAAATAAAATATATTACAGGAAGGGGGGAGGATTGGCCGCATCCACAGGAGTGGCTGAAGAGGACCAAGGGCAACGACTGGATGTACTATTTTTCCGGCGGTTATTCCGATATTTTTGATTGTATAGGGGAATACTACTTACCTTGCTTTAACTATCCCACAAATACACTTTGGACAAGGGATCCGTTTGCTGATAAAGGCGTGCAAAGAGCTATGCAAGCTTGGAAGGAGCTACCCGGGTTTTTGCGGGAAAATGGTATGGATAGTAGCCGGGAATCGCAAGAGGCGATAAACAGGATAAGTTCCCTTGGTCCGGGAGAGGTTTGGAAAAACGCACTGAAACTTTTTTCCCTGCTTGAAGGCAGGGTGAGTGTGCTACCCCCGGATTGCAGGCATGTGGATTATGATTGTATACCGGTGGTTATATCGGACGGTTGTTTATATAACTGCAAGTTTTGCAGTGTGAAATCCAACATGGATTTCAGGATCAGAAGCAGGCAAGAGATAAATACCCAGATCGAAAATTTGCGCAAATTCTACTCCATGGATTTGAAAAATTATTGTGCGGTTTTTTTGGGTATGCACGACGCCTTGAACTGTCCCAGGGAGTTGTTGGAGTATTCCGCATTGCAGGCATATGAACGCCTGGAACTAGACAAGTCTTATTTAAGAGGTGAATCGCTTTATCTCTTCGGGAGTGTGGATTCTTTTCTGACCGCACAAGAGGAAGTGTTTTCCATGTTCGAGGCACTGCCGTGTTACACCTATATCAACCTGGGATTGGAATCCGCTGATCAGGCAACTCTGGATAACTTGGGCAAGCCTGTTCAGGCAGACAAGGTTAGGGATGCCTTTTTCAGAATGCAGGATATAAATAAGAAATACAAGAACATGGAAGTAACAGCCAATTTCCTGATGGATCTGGATTTTTCCCGGCAACACTGGGATGCCTTGTTTGAGTTGATTAGAGAAGGACTAAATTATTATTACCACAAGGGAACCGTCTACCTTTCTCCTTTAAGGACTAACCGCAAGAGGGAACAGATACATAAATTCAAGGAGATAAAGAAAAGAAGCAGGTTGCCGCTTTATTTGTATTTGATCCAGCGATTGTAGACGTTATTATAAGCATTTGCAGCTTACTGAGTTTCGTGCTATGCAATTTTACAGGAATGAGTTATCACTACTGCGAAAGTTTTATATTAAGCTTCTGAGATAACTTGGATCTGTTTAAGCCGCAGCTGGCTTGTCCACTGTGCGACTTGATTTGCTTGCAAAGCCAGGCACTTGGAGCAAAAGTGGGCCACCCGTCAAGGCTTAAAGTTTCGCTGTAGTGTTATTTTGCTTTGAAAATATATTTACCGGAAAAATACAGGCCATGCCTGATTAAAAAGGAGTGCACTGGAAATGAAGATCGGGAGAAACGATTTTTGTCCTTGCGGTAGCGGGCTTAAATATAAAAAGTGCTGCATGGGAAAGGAAAAGGAAGACAATCACGAGGGGTTAAAGGAACAGTACTACCGAAAGTACAAGATTCGTTTGAAAGACCCCGCGGATATTCAAGGCATCAAAAAGGCAGGGGAGCTGGTCCTGCAAACACTGGACAAAGTGGAGGAGATCATAGCTCCGGGAACATTGACCGAGGATATCAATACCCTGGTACACGATTTTACTGTAAAAAACGGTGCAGTACCCGCACCACTGAATTATAGCGGATTTCCCAAGAGTGTATGCGTTTCCGTGAACGAGGTGATTTGTCATGGTATCCCTGGAGAGAGGTCATTGCAGGACGGAGATATAGTAAACGTGGACGTGACTTCGATCTTGAACGGATATTATGCTGACTGCAGCAAGACTTTCCTGGTTGGGAATGTGGATCCTGAAGCGAAAAGACTGGTAGAAGTGGCCAAAACCAGTCTTTTTAAAGGGATTGAACAGATCAAGCCCGGAAATACGGTTGGAGATATCGGTTGTGGCATTCAAACTTATGCTGAGGCCCAAGGATGTTCGGTGGTAAGGGAAATGGTAGGCCACGGTGTAGGGTTTGATTTTCACGAGCCTCCTCAGATACCCCATTTCGGTAAAAAAGGGCAGGGAGTAGTCCTGGTTCCGGGGATGGTGTTTACCATAGAACCCATGATAAATCTGGGTAAAAAGGAACTGAACATACTGGAGGACAATTGGACGGCAGTAACCCGGGATGGTTCTCTATCCGCCCAGTTCGAACAAACCCTCCTGGTTACTCCGGATGGGTATGAGAGTTTAACCCCGTATGAATAGAATTGATATGGCAGCAAGATTGAAATCTGGATAAAAAAATATGCCGGATTGGGTTTAGCTGCACTTGAAATACGGAAAAAAAATAATTAGAGTTTAACTAGGAAATGTTGACTTCACCCCAATAGCAAGGGATTATCAGATCCTTGCGTGGGTTGGCAATGAGAGCGCAAATGAATATTTAACCCGGGAGAATGAGAAACATGTTGGAAGTTAAGGATCTGCATGTAAATATCGGGGACAAGAAGGTTTTAAAAGGTGTGGATCTGCAATTGGACCACGATGAGACCTTTATACTTTTCGGTCCCAACGGTTCTGGAAAGACATCGCTTTTGATGACCATAATGGGATTCGGCGGATACGAGGTTGTGCAGGGAAGCATTTATCTAAATGGCGAGGATGTCACCCATATGCCCATTTATGAAAGGGCCAGGCGGGGTATCGGGATGTCTTTTCAACGTCCGCCTACAATCAATGGCTTGAAGACAAGGAATATGGTGGAACTCTGTGCCGGAGAGAATGAGGTGGATGTTGATGCATTGGCTGAAGAAGTGAACTTGCAGGATTTTTTGGATCGGGATGTAAATTCAGGATTTTCCGGAGGTGAGCTTAAACGATCAGAGTTGTTGCAACTCTTGGCCCAAAAACCCGAACTGGTTCTGTTTGATGAGCCGGAATCCGGAGTTGACTTGGAAAATATGGCTTTGATCGGCAAGATGGTGCGGAGGCTGCTGGAACAGGATCTCCAGCCCCAGCCGGACAAATCCATGAAGGAACAAAAAAATCAGCGCAAGACTTCCGGTTTGATTATAACCCATACCGGACATATACTGGATTATATCAATGCTGACCGTGGGATGGTCATGTATAATGGAGTATTGTGCTGTGCTGCAAGACCCCGGGACATTTTGGAACATGTAAGAGAATACGGATATGAGGAGTGTGTAAAATGCCTAAAGTAAATCAGGATAAGAAAGAACAGCCCACGAAAAACGATCGCGAAGAGGTGGAACTGGAATCCTATAATTTTGCAGGTGAACAGTCCGAACTTATTCCGGATTTGAGACAATTGGACCAAAATGACAAAGAACAGTTGATAATGGCCGGAGTAGATGTGAACGAGGAAGGTAGAAGCGGGACTTACGTGCAAATGAACTCTTCCAAAGTGCACTGCGATACTTGCCATACCGGTGTGGAAGTCCTGGATATAAAGGATGCGCTGGACAAGTACGATAATTTGCCGGAATACTACTGGCAGGCGGTTAGTCCGGACAAGGACAAGTATACTCGGGCTGTAGCGGATAATTTGCACGGCGGGTATTTTATAAGGACTGAAAAGGGTGCCAAGATCGAGGAACCGGTACAATCATGTCTTTTTATCAAAAAAAGCGGTTTGGGACAGAACGTACACAATATAATCGTGGTGGAGGAAGATTCTGAATTGCATATTATTACCGGATGTACTGTTTCCCAGGATGTGGAAGCCGCCCTGCATCTGGGTGTATCCGAGATTTACGTCAAGAGGGGCGGCAAATTGACCTTTACCATGATCCATAACTGGGGGGAACAGATCGAGGTAAGACCCAGGACTGTCGCGCATGTGGAAGAAGACGGCATTTTTATGAACAACTATATCATGCTGAAAGCGGTGAAATCCATTCAACTTTATCCTACTATATATTTAAACGGGGACAGATCCATTGCCAGGTCCAATTCGATTATAGTTACACCCCCTGGATCCTACGTGAACAGTGGAAGCAGGGTGGTGTTGAACGGAGAAGACAGCAGGGCGGAAATCATCGCCAGGACGATCACCACAGGCGGCACTTTGTTGAATCCGGGTCATATAATCGGCAATGCAGTGCCTGCAAAGGGACATCTGGAATGCAAGGGACTTATTCTGGAAGACGGGACTATACATGCGATACCAGAGTTGGAAGGCAACGTTGCTGGGGTGGAACTTTCCCACGAAGCGGCTGTTGGTAAAGTTGACCAAGAGGAAATAGAGTACTTGATGGCCAGAGGCATGGATGAAGAGGAAGCAACTTCCACTATTGTACGCGGATTTTTGAATGTGGATATAATGGGCCTGCCACCGGAGTTAAAGGCCTCGATTGACAAGACAATAGAGGAGGCAGGAGAAGAGATGTTCTGATTACTTGGACAGCAGTCGCAAGTATAGATCCCCCTTCCAGCGGCCCAATCTCCTTCCCAGGCCTTTCAAGCGTATAGGCCTGCCTGCAAGATAGTCATTCGGGATTGTGGCTGTTATGGTTATAGGGGGTTCTTTTTGTCTCTGCCTTACTTGGAATTTCACCTTGTTTCCAGGGAGAAGCCGATGGGGCGGGAGATACAAAGTCTGTTCGTGATCCAACTGGGAGCGCATCCATAATTTAATACCGTTCCATCCCAGTTTGCTAAGGTCGATATTTATCTTCCTATTTCCCCATATCAGCTTGATTTCTTTTTTCGACCCGGGTTTTAATTCTTTTTTGTCTGTCTTTTTTTTCTTGACCGTACGGAAGATGTCTTCAAAAACTTTAGATGCAAAGGGATCGTTCAATATGTTTTTGAGTATGTCCTCTTGGGCGAACTGGTAGGTTTTGTTCTTGAAGTTTTGATAGTTTTGTTTTTTTTCACTGGCGTCAGAGCCTTTACTTTTGCCTTGTTTCTGTTTTTTGTGTTGCTTTTGAGAGTGTTTTTCCTTTTGCTCCTGCCTGGTGCCCGGTTGTTCCTGCAAATAGTGGAGCAGGGTTACGTAGGCCTCGTTTAATTCCCGGAATCTTTTGGAAGCATCCGGATTATCCGGATGCAGGTCCGGGTGACAGTCAAAGGCCCGCTTCCTGTAACTTTTCTTTATTTCCTCTATGTCAGGATTAGGGCTTGTTCCCAATATCTTGCAGGAATCCTCAACATTCATTTGTCAAATCCATTAATGTTGTACAATTTCAAAACATTGGCCGCATTGGGGTCATTGTTCATGATTAGATTATTTTCTTGCAAATAGTTTAGTCCTTGCCGAACGAATTCCGAGTGTTCTACATCCGGATTTATGCCTGGACAGATATCCATGGCCATTTCCCAGCTCATCCTGTCTTCCAGGTTCCCCCGGAAAAAAGGCCATGCCCTGCATATATCCGGCTTTACCTCGTGGATCAGGCAACCTTCTCCGTACTTGAAAAAGATACATTGATCCTCGGAGTCTGTTTTTATTACCAGTTTTTCGTTTCTTTTGAGCAGGTAATGCTGGATTATTTCATCTTCCGGGAGATTCAGAGCCTGTTTCAAACGATTCAAGTCAGTAGGGGAAACAATGATTCCACCTTCTCCATGACAACAGCAGCCGCACATCTTACATTCAAATGCATTTTGATCTTTTTGCATAAATTTGCTATTTTTTAAAAAACCTTTTTTTTGTGAATTGTAAACCTGACACCAAAACCTCGTGAGAGGGTTATAATTCAACTTGTAGATTTGTCAATTTGACCTCTCAAAACAGTTTACTATACACTAATGTGTTCAATTAACGCAAGCATGGTTTTTGATTTGAAAGAGGCAAAGCCAGGATATCTGTGCCCAACCATCGGTAAGGTCCAAATAAAGCGGTAAGATATTGGCCAAAACTGATTTGGCATGATTTTTTCCGTAGCAAAACAATAGGAGAGATTGCAAATGCATGAAGTGATGGAAAGGATCCCTTGTGAGGAATTGCAACAAAGGTGGGATAGATGCAGGAGTTTGATGCAGGAGTTGGTACCCCGGGCAGGCGGTATGCTGGTTTTTTCCAGAGCCAATATATACTGGTTGAGCGGTCACTGGGCCAACGGAGTATTTTGGCTTCCCTTGGAAGGAGATCCGGTTCTTTTGGTAAGAAAAGGTAAGCCCCGGGCTGAATTGGAATCCAGTGTAACAAAGCTGGATACTTTCAAGTCATTCAAGGAACTCCCGCAAAAATTGCAAGATTTCGAAACCGGACTAAGCGAAAGTATAGCTGTGGAGAAAAACGGACTGTTGTGGGGATTTGGAGAGAATCTGCAGAAAAATCTGTCGGATTGCGATCTCTTGGCCGGGGATCAAGTATTGGCCAAAGCCAGGGCAGTAAAGTCTTCCTGGGAACTGGAAAAAATGCGTTTGGCGGGTCAGAGGCACTATAAATGCATGTTTGAACTTATCCCTCAAAAGATAAAACCGGATATGAGTGAATGGGAAATCTCGATACAGTCATGGCAGGAATTCTTTTCATTGGGCCACCATGGTTTGATCAGGATGAACGGACCTGGAGAAGAATTGTTCCTGGGAGCTGTTTCTGCTGGGGATTCAGGTATATATTCAACGGTTTACAACGGTCCGGTGGGCAGCAGGGGGGTGCATCCGGCAATCCCCCAAATGGGTTATGCAGGCAAGATCTGGCAAAAGGGCGAAATCTTGACCATGGATACTGTGTTTTCCCTGGAGGGTTACCACACTGACAAGACCCAAATCTATTTTGCGGGTACAGAGCTGGAGATAAGCGATCAAATAAAAGATGCACAGAAATTTTGCATGGAGTTGCAGCAGGAGATGTCTGAGATGCTAACCCCGGATTATTGTCCGCAGGATATTTATGATCATTGCTATGCCAAGGCACAAAAACAGGGGTTCAGTGAAGGCTTCATGGGGCTGGGAGACAACAAGGTCCCTTTTATGGGGCACGGGATAGGATTGCATGTGGACGAATGGCCTCCATTGGCGAGAAGATTCACTGAACCATTCCAGGAAGGCATGGTGATGGCCCTGGAACCCAAAGTCGGAATTCCGGAAGTGGGGATGGTGGGTGTGGAAAATACTTTTCTGGTTGCTTCCAAGGGCGGAGAAGCCTTGACCGGGGAATATTTCGACATTATATGTATAGAATAGGACTTGTTTTATCAAATGAAAAAATTCCCTTGACAAGATAGTGGTTTTAGTCCTAATTTGTATCTTTATTTGCTGGGCCACTAGCTCAATTGGAAGAGCAGCAGACTCTTAATCTGTTGGCTTCAGGTTCGAGTCCTGGGTGGCCCATCCGGGAAAATCAAGGGGTTAGGCGAAAGTGCTTAACCCTTTTTTAATTTGTTCCCTTGAATTTGTCCCCAATTTGTCCCCAGGAGAAAAAGGCCAGGGGACAGCCCCCCCTGACCTTGTAATATCAACCCCAGATCCTCGGTTGAAAGCTCGGCCTAACTTTCTGCGCCCTGGTTCTGGGGTTCTTTATTTTTTTGATAAATCTCCCGGACAGAATACTATTCGAGCCGGGAGATTTTGTCACAGCAAACTGGTTCAGGGATTAAACAAGGACTCTAGAACAGTCCGCTTTCTCGCAGTCTCTTTAGTATCGCATCTGCTGAAGTTGCCCGATTCATGGTATAAAAATGCAGTCCCTGCACTCCGTTTTTCAACAAATCTTCGCATTGTCTTGTTGCATATTCGATACCGAACTGTTGTACGGCCTCCTTGTCCTCGCCGGGTATTTTGTCCAACTCATCTCTTACCTCCTGAGGTATACGTGCCCCGCAGACTTCTGCCACCTTTTCCAGCATAGTGTGGCTGTAGATAGGCATAATACCAGGCAAAATGGGGATTGTTATCCCTTTGTCCCTACAGCGGTCCACAAAGTCGTAAAAATCATTGTTGTCATAGCAGAATTGGGAGAGTATATATTCAGCCCCGCAGTCCTGCTTTAGCTTCAGGTAGCCGATATCTACGTCCTTGCTACTGGCTTCTATGTGCCCTTCGGGGTATCCAGCTGCCCCGACACAAAAGTCGTAGCGCTCTTTGATGAAGGAGATCAGATCCGAGGCATGCGGCAATGCTTCTGGATGGGGGGTGAAAGCTGCGTCGCCCTTGGGTTCGTCCCCGCGGATGGCAAATACGTTTTCAACACCCAGATCGTTGAACCTTTTCAGGATGGATTCTATATCATCCGGCCCCATTCCGACTCCGGCAATATATGCGACCACATCGAATCCTCTCTTGTTCTTGAGTTTGTCTATCAGTTCAAAGGATCCCTCTCTACTGGATCCTCCTGCCCCGAAGGTGACGGTCATATAGTCGGGATTGTGCTCACTGAGAATATCAATGGTCTTGTCCAGATTCTCTTCCGCCTTGGCTGTCTTGGGTCTGAAAAATTCAAAGGACAATGAAGGCGTATTTTTCTTCTCAAACATTTGTGCAAAGCGCATAATTACTCCTTTTTGGGTTATGATTCGACTTTTAGTTTCACCTCAAAATCTGGTGTATCATCTACTCAGTTTATCCGTGTTATATCCAAACAGTATTTTATGCAAGAATAATGCAATTATAAAAAATCTTTTTTCACTGCCCGTTTTCCGGTCCTGCAGTATTGCATAGGTAACACATCAGTAAAGATTCTTGCATACGTCTTCATTAGAAGGGTATATAAATGCAGACCCATTGATTATTTTTGTGACTAATCCCGTTTCAAGATTGCGAAGGCAAGGATGTAATTTTTTGCAATACTGCGACTATATGATTGTAAAGAAATATCGCATACAATTGTGGCAAGTCAGGCAAAGATGGCGAAATTGTCCATGACAGGTGTCTAAATGACTGTATATAGTTGAGTTGGAGGCCTATCGGATAACCCGGCAAAAGACAGTTTCACTGCAAGGTCTCTCCCGAATAACCTATATTGAGATAATGCCGGTGCACAATGTGGATATACTTGTTTGCGGAGCTATTTCCAATCTCTACGCCAGGATGATCGAGGGGCAGGGAATCGAATTGATAGCTTTCATCTCAGGCAATTTTCGGGATGTCTTTAACGCTTATTTAAATGGCACTATCATGGTAAATTACAGTATGCTTAGATTGTGAATAGCCCGTGCGACCAGCTCTTTTCCGGTGCCGGTAGGCCCATGAACTAAAACAGCACTGTCGCTTTCAGCTATATCCGGCAAAAAAGAAAGGATTTTTTGCAGTTGCGGACTTTTGTCCACAATATCCCCTTTTACATACTGCTTTTCGATCTGGCGTCGAAGCTCTTTCAAGTCGGAAACATCGACCTGCGGCTCTTTACTGGAAAACGTCTTTTGCAGGGCGCAATTTTGGCCCAGATATCGGCCCGGAAAATATCAAAACAGAACTGGCCAACTGCTTCCTCCTGAGAAAGACCGGTGATGTTTTCAGCTGCCCTATTAAATGAAGTGATCCGCTTTTCCCTATAAAGTCATTATGATTAATTTTCAAATAGCATTAATTATTCTACGCGAAAATTGCCTGTGATTCCACGTCGATTATGCAGTCCAGACAGTTCCGATTTTTCACCCTGACACCGGAGAGGTTGCTTGTTAACAGCATCTAAGGTAAGATCAAATCATATCTAGCAGCTCTTTATAATCCTATTTTATATAAACCTCAGGAGGATGAATGTTGATCGGATTGCCCGCATGGTTAGGGTGGCTTATATTAGCGATAGCTTTGATTTTGACAGATATTTTTGTGTTGGGTTTACAATTCATTTTAGTAGTGGCTGGTATTGCAGCATTGATTTCAGGTATTGTCTCTATTGTGGGCATTGGTTTTACAGGTCAGATTTGGACTTTTATTATAGGTGTTTTACTATTGGTACCCATCTGGATTTGGCTTTCACGATCCAAACTTTTTAAAAAAAGGCCAGGACCACGTGAAAAAGGATGGGAAAAAGGCGCTGAAATAAAAGTGGTTAGACAGGGGGACCGTTTAGTGGGGAAATTAAAAAGCGATTATTTTCCTATAAAATTATCAGATGGTAGTTCCCCACATGAAGGTGAAAATCTTATAGTAGACAGAATGGAAGGAATAACATTGATTGTTTTTCGTCCTAAAAATAGCTAAAAAAGGGGATAATTATGACTGGAATATCGGAAATCATTGGTGTGGGTTTGATTGCCGCAATTGTTGTCGGAATAGGTGTTATTGTATTTATTGCAAAAGGATTATTTATAGTACAGCAAAGTGAAGCGGTGGTCATAGAACGTTTGGGAAGTTACAAAAAGACATTGAACCCGGGAATTAACTTTATAATACCTGTAATAGACCGTGCAAGACCGATTAAGATCAGAAGGTATGAATCCAGCATAGGATCAAAAGAACTACAGGAGCGGGTCATCGAAGAGATTAAAATAGATACCAGGGAAACGGTTCTCAATTTTCCCGCACAGCCGGTTGTTACCAATGACAATGTTTCCGTTCACATAGATGGAGCATTTTATTTTCAGATTCAATCGCCAAAACAGGCTGTTTACGAGGTAGAGAATTTGGTACAGGCAATTGAAGTTCTTACCAAGACAACACTCCGTGCCGTTGTTGGTTCCAGTGAATTGGATGTCCTCTTTTCTTCGAGAGACGAAATAAATAGCGAACTTCAAAAGGTTATGGATGAAGCCGGTGATAAGTGGGGTGTTAAGGTAAACAGGGTCGAAATTCAGGATATAGAGCTTCCCCAGGAAGTAGAGGATGCTATGCGTCAGCAAATGACTGCAGAACGTAAGCGGAGGGCTACCGTTACCGAGGCCAATGGTTATAAAGAGGCTCAAATTCAAGAAGCTGAAGGAGATAAAAAGGCAGCCATAGAAAGGGCAGAGGGAGAAAAGGAGGCAGCCATTAAGTTGGCAGAAGGCGAAAAAGGTGCAATAGAAAATGTCCTCCAAGCTGGTCAGGACTTGAATATTTCCTTGGAGCCATCAACAGTCGTAAATTATTTAATTGCTCAAAAGTATCTTGAAAAATTGCCATCAATAGCAAAAGAGGGAGAGAGAGTGATAGTTCCATACGAAGCAACCGGAATACTAGGCAGTATTGAGTCTATACAATCTATATTTTCAGGAAATATACAATCCAAAACTTAAAGATATGGTATTGGCACTGCTAAAGCAATACAATCAAAGCTTTGCAAACCAGACAGAACTTTGTTATTGATTTGATCTTATGCAGAACCAAAATTTGACTTATGTATCCCCATTTTGTATCCCCTCAAAAAAATCGGGGATTGTGATCTCTCACAACCCCCGGCAAATGATGGAGACGATGGGACTCGAACCCACGACTTCTGCCGTGCGAAGGCAGTAATTATTTGTAACTTATTGAAATTATTGATTACGAATGTAAAATAAAGCCCAAAAATTGGCTTTTTACCCCCCTTTTGTTCCACCGTTTTGTTCCACCAGATCGACGTTAGGAAGCCTGTCAATTGAAGTTTTTTTAACTTCGCTTTTTATATGCCGGTAATGTTCCAAAGTTGTTTTCATGTCGCTGTGACCGGCCATGTTTGCAACGGCTTGTACGTCTGCGCCCGCGTCAATCGCGGAAGTAATAAATGCATGGCGTAAATCGTAAGGACGTAGCTGGCGCTTTATCCCAGCATTTTCTTTAGCTTTTGCCCAGGATTTTTTTATCGATTGCACGGGTCTATTTCGAAAATGTATAACGTGATCAGTATTTAAGTTCAGTCTATTGTCCTCTTCTTTCCAGGCCGACAGACAGCTGTGTAATTTTTCATGTATGGGTATCTCCCTCCAGATTTTGCCTCCTTTATTTGCAGACAACATATATAGCCATCCGTTTTGTAAGTCCACGCTCTGCCACTGCAAATTAAACAATTCGCTGGGGCCAGGTCTTGCACCAGTGTAAAAAACCAGCAAAATAATTCGTTTCAAGTGTGGAGGGCTGGCCTGAAATAATGCCTGGATTTCTTGAGTGCTAGGGGGTAAAATAGGTTCTCTTTGGGGTTTTTTGATTTTGTATCCGGCCAAAGGGTTGGCTTCAATAAACTCCTCGTCAACAGCCCAATTCATAGCGGCACGCAACAGGTTCCAGCGCCTTTGAAAAGTGGATACAGATATCCCTTTTTCCAGGTGATCTTGCTTGACTTTTTGCAAGTGCTTAACTGTAACATCATCTACGGAGACGTCCCCAATATGTTCCAGTATCGCTTTGGCATGACAGGATTCGTTTTTTATGCTGGATTTGGATTTGTAGGGCTTAGTTGCCGCAATGTATAGGAAAACTATCTTTTCCAGGGTTAATGTCGACTCATTAGATGCTAACTTTGAAGGATTTTTCTTTTTTTGCAGCTTGATCTCTTGTTCGAAGATCTCGGCGTCTTGTTTTGCATTCGGCCCAGTAAAATCTATTTTTATTATACGTTTGGATCCAGGTTCCCGGTAAGCTACCTGGTAAACATTTTTTCGGTCTTTGCGTTTGTAAACGGACATTGGAAAAGATTGTTTTATTAAGCTAGTATTTTTTTATAGGGAATTAACATTAAATCAAAATAAGATTGACCGTCCATGCATTTTTTTTCAAGACATTCTATAAGATGATAATATTAAAAGATTTTTTTAATTGTTTTTTGGAGTCTTTGAGCTTATTTCTTGGCCTATTTTCTCTACAAAGTTGGTAATTCGTCCTGCTTTTTCGTTTGCTTGTAAGTATTCTTGATATTGGGAATATGCGTTCTCTAACAAGTTTTGATAAAATAATATTCTTGCATTTACCGCTTGAAGTATGTTTTTTGATGTTTCTTGTCCTCCGGCTCTTGACCAATCGGGCGGTTGAGTACCAAGTATACATACGCATTCGATATGAGGATTGTCATACCCCAATTTTACTAGGCATTTCTGAAGAGCGCTTCTATACTTGTCGATTTGGTCCGCTAGCTCTGTAGTCTTCACCGCCCTATCAGATTTTTTCAATTCAATGATCAAATGTTTGCCATAAGTTGTAACGTACCTAATATCAATACGACCTTTCTTTTCTTCTTCGGTTAATTCTTTTTTGTCAACATCTTCAAAAGCTTTTTGTACTTGTTGTTCCATATATACATTTTTTGTAGCTCTTTCCCAAGAAGGATCTAAGATCCATAAATGATTAAATATATAATCTTGAATAACTTTTTCTAAAACGCTTTCTTCTACCTTATCTTGAAGAGTCTTTATGATTCTGATTCTTTCGGAAGCGATTCGGTGATATAGAGAAGCTTCTATGTCGTCGAATTCGGATAATATCTTAGTTAATTCAGGAAGATTGTTTGGACTGATATTTTCTAAAGCATCCAACTGATCTTTGTATCTAAGGCTTTCAAAAGCCAAAACTCCATATTGCAGAAGCATGAATTTATCTTCTTCAGGTTCAATCGGTATTTGATTTATTTTACCGAAAAGTTGTTTTGCCTTGTTTTTCAAAGATTTGTCCAAGCTTTCATACCATTCTTTTATAGTTTCAAGTTCCAGTGCTTCTTGAGTGCCACGTTCATTTCGCAAGTCGGTCCATTTGCTTCTTATGTGCTTCAACTCTTCCCCTATGAAATTTTTTAGTTTTTGATACCTAGGATCATCTTCGATTATTTTTTGTCTCGAAGTGGTAGTTATGTCTTCTAGGTCGTCTCGATCCAGAAAATCGGCATTTATTTCTCCAAACACGTATTTGGAATAAATCCCTCCTTCGCTGAAGTCCTCAAGTATGTCTTCCTGAGCTACTTTCCCTCTCACCATGATTACTATTTTATTTAGATTTTCCTTTTCGTCTTTTAAGTCTCCGGAATTTTTTACAGTTCCAATCCATCCATGTATTTTGTATTCATTGCTATCATCATCTGTGTCTATATAATCTGGGCGATTTTCTTCTTCTTTGAGGTTTGTACACAAATTTTTGTATTTTTCGGATTCCTCTCCGTAACGCCATAAGTATTGAACCTTGTGGAAATAATCTCGGTCTTCTAAAGTTACTATACTATTGTTTATATATATGTTGAATTTGTATTCGTCTCCGATTATACTGAATCTTCTAGCTAATCTTTTACGTAAAGAAGATTCTGTATGAGTCAATCTTTTTTTAAGTTGCTTCAAAAGAATTTTAGTACCTTCGGATTCTTTTTCAGTATTTTCAATCGGGTCAGGATGATAGGTCTCTGCTTGAGTTTCAACGCTTTTACGCATTTCTTCGACATTCATTCTGAGAGCGTTCTCGTCTTCGTTTTTGACTGTATATAATTCAACTGTTTCAGCAATTGAAAACAAAGATAATTTTCCTATTCCCTTCCTGCCCATTACGGGTCTCTTAAAATGAGGAGTGTAATTTTCTTCCCTCTCCCTTCTAGGGTATCCCACATTCAAATATTTTTCGTTCACTTCTTCATAAGTCATTCCGTGTCCGTCATCTTCTATGGATACATATCCTTCATCTCTATTTACTTCTATATAAACGTTTTCTGCATCGGCATCCCAAGAATTGGCCACGGCTTCTGATAATACCGCCGGGATATTGCTGTATAGATTCAACCCTAAATGGTTCAATACGTTCAAACTCATTTTTATTCTATATTCACGTTCCGTCATAACCATATCTCCGCAAGTGAGCTTTAAAAGATCTTGCTAATACTTTGCCTATATCGACAGGTAAAGCGTTTCCTATCAATCTAGCTATAGGTGTCATTTTAAGGTTTTTTTCGTCTTTATCAAACGAGTAATATTCGGGAAACGTTTGAAGCAAAGCCGCTTCTCTTAACGAGAGGGCCCTATCTTGTTCGGGATGTCCGAATCGTCCGTTTCCGAAACCAGTACATCTTGTGGTTATAGTTGGTGAAGGCTTGTCCCATTCCATACGACCGTAAACATTGTGATAGGATTTGCCTTTTTCTTTAGTATGACATTTCGTTACAAGATTTTTGTTCCAGTCCCGCCAAGTACCGCCTGGTTTTGAAGCTCTGATTCTCTTGAAATTCTTTTCAGACATTTGGCTGGATCTGTGCAAAGTATCGTATTTTGAAGTTTCTCCGGCTTCAATTTTTGGCAAATGAGAGATTGCGTCTTTAACCGTTCGGTACTCTTCCGGATCGTATTTGGGCGGTTCAAGTAGTATGGGGCCCAACAAAGATGCCAATAAGATCAATCGAGTCCTGATTTGCGGTACTCCGTAATCTGGAAAGTAGGCTTCTCGTTCCGTAATCCAGTAACCCATGGATTTGAGTTCGTTTATGAAATCCGAATAAATATCGTGTCTTTTCAATCTGACAACGTTCTCCATTGTCACCAATTCCGGACGCGTTTCTTTAATCAATCTCGAAAATTCAGATAAAAGGCTCCATTTGGAGTCTTTTTCCTTTACATTGGCTTTTACATAATTGGAGAAAGGTTGACAAGGAGCGCAACCAGCCAACAATTTCGTATTGTTTTTTGAAAAGAGATTGCTTAAATCCTTGCCGTTTAAGTTTCTGATATCCTCAAGTATGAATGTGGAATCGTTGTTGGCTTCAAAAGGATAATGACACCATGGGTCCGTGTCTATTCCATGAGAAATATCGATGCCTTCCAAACGCATTCCGTGAGTGAGTCCGCCAACTCCACAAAATAAGTCTGTTCCTTGAATTCGCATAATCCGGAATTTACTTCATTTTTAAAATGTCGTCAATTTTTTCGATTATAGCGTCTGAATCGAAAGTTTCACATTCCCAAATAACAAGAGGCAGCCAATTCAATTCTTTCAACTCTTTTTGAACTTTCTTGTCTCTTTCGATGTTGTCCCGAAATTTTTTTAGCCAATATTCCCGATTTGTCGATGGGATAGTGCTTTTCTTGCATCCGGGATGTCTATGCCAAAAACAGCCATGAACAAAAATGGCCAGTTTGTATTTGGGTAATACTATATCAGGTTTTCCGGGCAAATCTTTTCTATGTAATCTATATCTGAAGCCTAACGAGTGTAAAAATTTCCTGACGATCATTTCGGGTTTGGTATTTTTTTGAGCTACCAGGCTCATTATTTCGCTTCTTTTTTCTCGAGACACTCTGTCCATTGTCTATGTCCTCGGTTGAGTTAAGCAAAAGCCGGAAGCATTGCGAATCGTTGCTTTCAGAGGTTACCCGAACGAGTCTAACCTAACGTGCAAGCGAATGAAGTTGTATTCAATGGCCTTCACCTGTTTCGTTCAATTTTGTTGGGTTGGCTCCTCCTGATAGTAGGGGTTGTAAACCCACGTTGCTGTGAATTGTCTCGGCCAAAGTAATTAAAATCCAGACCGAACGACGAAGCCAAATTTCGGGCGTTCGTAAGGATACGCTCCTTGGACATAGAACGATTCTCAAGGAGCATAACGGTATAGAAACCTGCCCAGAACACAGCCGCCTCGGAGAAGTAGAGATCTTGGGCCGGTCCCATGATCGAGTAAGGTCTGGCTTTGGAAAACACGGCCCGGGCCAAGTTAATATTGGTCATAGAGCACGCCGAGAAAAAGAGTCGTCTATTTGCGACATTCGGTTTAAGGATTTCGGCTAG